>VMHT01069785.1_pt1 | contig 11013 bp, 11 predicted proteins | sample 4693611 | NCBI WGS metagenome assembly VMHT01 (sample SAMN12280063, study PRJNA550983) | marine metagenome | isolation source: seawater sampled from same location over 5 years 0.02-0.2 micron viral filtrate | place: USA: collected off the coast of southern California halfway between the port... ... | reverse complement strand
TCCTTGTCATGTTATGTGTCAATTTAATGTTACTGAAAACAGGTTATCTTGCAGTATGTATCAAAGAAGCGGTGATGTTGGCTTAGGTGTACCATTCAATATAGCCTCTTATAGTTTTCTAACTCATCTTCTAGCTCATCATTGCGGGATGAAAGCTGCTGAGTTTGTATATTATTTAGGAAATGCTCATATTTATGATGACCATTATGATGTTCTACGAAAGCAGATTGAATTAGAAACAATTGAGACACCTAGCTTAGAAATAACATGTGGAATAAAAGATAAAATAGAGGATTACAAAATAAATGATTTTAAATTGATTGATTACAACTCTCATTCTACTATTAAAATGGCTATGCGCGCCTAATGGGAATAATAAGATTAGGCATTGCAGGTGTATCGGGCCTTTTTTCTTTTTTAACAGTGTCCATATATTCTTTAATATAGTGTAATTTTGTAGAAGTATCACCTCTTTCAATATATTCAACTTTAATATCTTTTTCTCCTCTAAAGTCTTTTCTTTGATAAAAAAAAACTTTATCGTATATCTCACGTTCATAAACTACAAACGCCATTATATATGATTTATTGCGTAAATTATTTAGATAATTAATTATTAATAAGATATAAATGAGTGGAGCAGCAGGATTATCAGCCGCAAGAAGACGAAGAGCAGGAGCTCAACAAAAAAATAATCAAGTTATTAGTATTAATAGTCAACAAAGGAATACTACACAGTCGGTACCTAGAGGAAGAATATCTGTTCAAAGTATTTTAGAAAATCATGAGTTACGATTAAGAGAAATTGAACCAAAACTTGAAAGCATTATAGAGAGTACTTTAAAAGTTAATAGCCAAAATGAAAGTGATAATGTTAATATAGACGCAGGAATATTAGACAGTGTAGCTAGTAATAGTAATAATTTTAAAGTATTTTCTAAGAAAGTAGAGGTACTTGAAGGTGTTATTTCAGACTTACAGACAGTAATTTTACGACTATCAAATAAGGTATCATGCTTACAGGATAATGCTGTGCAATCGGCAAATGTTTTGCTAGAAGTTACAGCATCTGATGATGCTACAGTAGGAACTTTGGAAGAAGTAAGTCTAGGTTCAATCGATGAAGTTGATACAAATCTTGTAGAAAGTAGTGATAATGTTGAGCAAACTGATGGAACAACTTCAGGAGAGCCAGTTGAAACCGCAGATGAAGTTAATAATGAACTAGAAGAATCAACACAAGCAAGTGAACAATAAATGGGTTTTACTAAAAAATTGATATTATTTAAAAGTAACTAAATAATATTAATACAAAAATGAAGTTTATCCAAACAGACCCAAAACGCACTGGAAATATTGCAACTGTCCTTAACTATCTAAAACAGTTTTCAGAGACAGTTACACTACGATTTAGTGAAGAAGGAATATATGTACAGGGACTAGATGGTAGCCATGTAAGTTTATTTGAATGGAAACTCACGTCTAACTGGTTTACAAATTATGAATGGTGTGAAGATGACGTTCAAGAAGCTAGTCTCGCAACCTCAATAATGCATAAAGTAATATCAACTTTCCATCAAGACCAAACAATGACTATGGAAATTAGTACAAGCGGTGATAATGTCTCATTAAGTTTTACATCAGGTAAAGAAACATGTGATAAACATTTTGAGTTGCCTTTGATTGAAGTAGATAGCGATGTTTTAGAAATCCCAGAGAAAGATAGTGATATCGATTTGATAATAGCATCAAAAAAGTTTTCAGAATTGATAAGTCAATTTGAAATCTTTGATGATACACTATCATTTAAGTTTACAGATGAGGATATCATTATGAAGGCAACAGGAATAGATGGTAGTATGAAAGCATCAATGAGTCTAGATGATGTTACAGAGTTTGCTTTAGCAGAAGATAAAGATGTAATTAAGCAGTCATTTGCATTAAGATATATTAAGATGATGTGTAACTTTAGTAAGATTTCAAAAGAGACTATTATGGAGTTTACAGTTGGTTCTCCAATGAAACTGAAATATGATATGGCAGAAGATAGTTATATACAGTTTTATCTAGCTCCTAAATTATGTGATTACGAAGAGTAGATTTAAAGCGTTAATAATTTAGAAAGAAAATAGACATTGTATTTAGTTAGATATTATGCGAGTTATACTTAATTTACTAATTTTTTGTTTAGTGTTGTTTATATATTTACATGTATATTATCACATTAAAACAAGCAATGATTTAGAAGTTTATGAAATAGAGCAGCCATCCAAAGATAAATTAGAAGAAATATGCGATTTACGTCAGCCAGTAATTTTTGATTATCCAAATGAGAGATTACTTCAAGCATGTAAAAGAAGTGTTATTCAAGATACATATGGGGCTTTTGATATAAAAATTAGAAATGTTAGTAAAGATATAGATGATGAGGAAGAACTCTATATTCCATTAACATACACAAGTGCATTATCTGCTGTAAATGAAGACAAAGACGGTAAATACGTACTAGAAAATAATAATGACTTTTTAGAAGAAACGGGAATGATTAAAACATTTAGATATAATGATTCTTTTATACGACCATATATGGTGTCAACCTGTTTATATGATTTAACAGCTGCATCAGCTAACACAAAAACACCATTTCGATATGACGTTAATTACAGAAATTATTATTTAGTAACAGAAGGTTCTGCAAAGATAAAACTTGCGCCCCCAAAAAGCGGAAGGTATTTGTATCCGCAAAATGATTATGAAAACTTTGAGTTTAGGTCGCCTGTAAACCCTTGGAACGTCCAGCAGCAATATAAGCCTGATTTTGATAAAATAAAATGTTTAGAAGTAAATCTTAATGAAGGTCAGATGATTTATATTCCAGCTTATTGGTGGTATAGTATAGAGTATCAAAGTAAAAGTACTATTTGTACATTTAAATATAGAACTTACATGAATGTAGTTGCAATAATACCAAAGCTAGTTATGAGATTGTTACAAAGTCAGAATGTAAAAAGAAAAGTAGCACCAGTTATGGATAATAATACTGTCCCAAAGGAAACAATAGAAACTGATAATAAAGAAAATTGAAATTAAAACTATGTTATAGGAATATTTAAAAATTATAACACAGTTTATATTAAATACAATGGCAGTGTTTATACCAAAAGATAGACATTATAGTGAGAAAACGTGGGATATGTGTGACTTTGTTAGCGCACTAGAGTATATGCACCTTATGAAAGTTGACCCTATAAAAGAGAAATTATTACATGGAGACAAATATGATATTAAAAATAAAACATTTATACAAACATCTCCCTATAGAAAAAAATTAATACCTGGAATATTAATGATATCCGGAAATACATATGGGCGTAAGAAAAATAAGTTGTATTATAAATGTATTCCAAATGATAAGTGTTTGCCTGTATTCCTAATACCATATTTAGATAAATCTGCTAATTTTAGTAAGAGCAAAATAGATAAATATGTTCTTTTCAATTTTGATAATTGGAATAACAAACATCCGTATGGTATTTTACAGCAAACAATTGGAGAAGTTAGTGATATGTCAGCATTCGAAGAACATCAAATGAATTGCAAAGAAATTAATCATTCTATTCAGAAGTTTTCAAAACAAACTTATAAACTACTAATCCAAAAAAAAACTAGCCAAAGCAAAGATATTATAGATGATATGATGAGTAGATATGAAATCTTAGATAGGACAAGCGAAAAGGTGATATCAATTGACCCTGAAGGTTGTACAGATATTGATGACGCATTAAGTGTTAAGTTCGATAACGAATCTCCATGGAAAACAACAATAAGCATTTATATAGCAAATGTACCATTATGGTTTGAATACTTGGATATATGGCATCTTTTAGATAGAAGAGTATCAACAGTTTATCTAACTTCAGAGAGAAGAACGATGTTGCCTACAATATTAAGTGAAAATCTATGCAGTCTTAAGAAAAAACAACGAAGATTTGCTGTAGCAATGGACATATTAATGAATGGTAGTAAAATTATAGGAGTTGAGTTTAAAAATGTTTTGATTAAAGTAAATAATAATTATGCATATGATGACCAGTCATTGCGTAATGATGAAACTTTTCGAGAAGCTGAAATATTTGCAAAAAAGATTAATAGTAATTATGCATTTATAGATGAAGTAAAAGATAGTCATGATGTAGTACAGTTATATATGGTTATGATGAATAATTACATAGGAAAATATATTAGAGATGAAGTCAGAGAAAAAGCGATTTACAGGTCTTTTAAGTCAGCGAACATTAATGAAATAATGTTAATACCTAGTGAAATGAAAGATTTTGCGAGAACTTGGAAGTCAGAGGGAGGCATATATACTTTAAATAGTGATTCAAAACATGATATGATGAATAGTATAATAGATGTTTATGCTCACTCTACTTCTCCTATACGTCGATTGGTTGACTTAATAAATATGACAGTACTAACTCATTCCAAAGGAGTTATAGGTGAGAAAGGAAAAGCTTTTGTTGATAGGTGGATAAGTAAAATGGATTACATTAATTTTCAAATGAAGGCAACGAGGAAAGTACAAAATGATGTAAAATTATTGAATACATGCTTGAGTATAGACGGTTTGAGTGATAGAAAGTTTGATGGTTATATAATTGATATAGAAGAAATGGAAGAAGAGAGAAAATACACTGTTTTAATAAAAGAAATAAATTGTATTTCATCATTTAAATCACAAGAACATTATGATATATATGATAATGGACAATATTCATTGCACATATTCAATGATGAATATAATTTAAAACAAAAAATTAGAATATTTCATTTATAATTTTATAAGTTGATAACCTCTTATAATAGCATATTTTGTACTTAGATGTTTGCAATTATTATGGTTTAATTTTTCTTCATCAAAATCTGAATCCGAATTACTTTCTGAACCACTAGATTTCTCTCTTGAGATAATATCCCATTTATAGATAATTCTATAAAGTTCCATCTTCTCTTTCTGAGTAATATTTGGTACGTCAGTACATAATTTTAATGGAACGCCGTTTATTTCAATCCATGTATCTCGTTGGTCTTTAGTATAAATTAAGTTGTAGTCAAAATCATTTAATACAATAGTCCCGGTTTTACTACATGAAAGTAAATTAGAATATTCATCGTTATTAAGCTCAGCAGTAAACTTAGCTGCTCCATATAGTCTTCCAACCTCTACTATAACTTCTTTCCCACTACTAAGAGTTGTTTTCCAGAAATCTAGTTCTTGACATCCCCCACACATACCTGGTTTTATAGAGTAAGTATTTGTCTCATTGCCATATACGTGGCAAGATTTAAAGTTACTGGCAACACTCATTTTTGATAACATCCTTAGATATGAGTTTATAATAGAAAATAATTATATCAATTTTTTCTATTATATTAAATGTAAAGTGATTGGTTGGTTGCTACATACTTTAATGTATTAGTAGGAATTAATCTTATTTTTTCTAATAGTGGTATGTTATTGTTCATTTCAGCTATTTTTTCCATCTCTGCAACAATATTGTTAATTTTTAAAATAGCTTTTATAAAATCACCAATAAATATTTCTTTGTCTCTAGATAATGTTTGTACAATTTGTTTGCATGTATTTTCGTCCGAAGCATTATACCATTGTATTATTGTATCCATAATATCGAAATTAAAATCACAATTTTCTCCTGAATTGATTTTATTTTTAAGTTCAATATTACAGTAATAATCAATTTGTTGTTTAATATATGAGCAAGCTTCAAATGCATTCACATTGTCAATCGGCACAGAAGATTTCTTTTCATCTGATACTCTTATGTTGGTAAACATGGAAAGTATACACACAATTTCTTGTGGTGTCATATTTTCAAAATAATTACACTTCAGTAACATATCACTACAAGCTAAAATATGTACTTCTTGAAGTTGACTTGCAACTTTTCCTTTTTCCAAAAGAATATAATTGTCTTCTGCGTCTTTTTCAATAAATCCACATTCTTGTAAAATGTTTGCTATTACATCAACCTCAGTGGCTATGTAAGATTGTGTATTGTGTTCGTATGTTCTAATCTTTTCCATTTCTTTTTTTGTATCTTTGATTTTCTCTAAGATATTGGCCTCTTTTTCAATAGTTTTGTAGGTTTGTCTTAAATTATCTAGTTGACGCATACTTTTCTTTTTCTGTTTTCTACTTTGGTTGAAGACAATACTAGAAAGTTCTACATATTCTTTTATAGTATCAATTGGTGTTTTGCTGAATGAAAGACTCTTTTCTAAGGATAATAGTTCACTCTCTTTTTCAGAATAGCTAAATGCAAGGCTTTTGCTTTCTTTTTCAATTTCTCTTGATATAAGACTTTGTTTTACAAATGTTTCTACTTTTGTTAAGTCGCCTGCACCACTAGCAATTACATTTAACACAACACTGTAATTAATTTTGAACTTTGACACTAAACGTTGAGGTACGCCACATAATATTTTTTTGTATTCATGTGCGTAACCACAATCAAATAGATTATTACAATGTATTACATGACCTATTTTATCTAGCCCCCTTCTACCAGCTCTTCCAGCCATCTGTGTATATTCGTGTGGCAGTAAATCTCTTTTTCCTTTACCATCCCATTTTTGTAGACTACTAAACAAAACAGTTTTAGTTGGCATGTTAATTCCAACAGAGAAAGTTTCTGTTGCAAATAGAAGTTTTACATAACCTCTGTCAAATAAGAGTTCTATCATTTCTCTAAGTACTGGTAACATACCAGCGTGGTGTATTGCAACACCTTTTTTAAGAAGAGACACTACTTCATTAAACTCCGGAAGGCCCAGATATTCTTTGTAATTTGTGAATTTACTCATAAGTATTTTCTTACATTCTTTTTCAACGGTATTTGGTTGCGTTTCATCATCATTAAACAAGCAAGTTTGTATTTCTTTGGCCGCTAATTCTACATGTCTTCTGGAGAATACAAAACATATTGCAGGTAACATCTTATTTTCCTTTAAATATTTTACGATTCCATTAAGAACATAGTATCTTTTTACATATACATTGTTGTCCCAAAAGTAATTTTTAATTTTTGTTACTCCATTAAAATTGTCTAGATGAAAGTTACCGTCAGGTGTTTTAATAGGTACTAATTTATTAGTATATTCTTTAAAAGGTCTATTATATTCCGTATTTTTTACTTTTTTAAAGATACTTTGATGTGCAGAAATCCACATGTTATGTGTGAGCGGAACTACTCTATTATATGTTGGGGCAAGAATCATTTTTTTTTCAGGAATATTCTTTGAAATAGATTGTTTAGATTTTTCTTTTTCAACCCAATCAGCAAACTTTTCTGGAGAATCAATTGTTGCTGATAACATTAAAATCTGAACATGTGGAGGTAGAAGTAAAATACTTTGTTCCCATACTGAACCTCTGTGTTCATCATTAATATAATGAACCTCATCAAAAACAACTCCCCCGAGTTCTTTTTCAATATCAATATTAAATGATAGAGGCATTTGCGTACCTGTAGTTTCAGCTATTTGTTTATTGAATAATGTATTTCTTAAAATCTCAGTAGTCATAATAAGAACATCTGCTTCAGGATTATCTTTTACATCACCAGTCAACAGCCCAATAGATATATCTGGATATTTTTTCCTCATATCATGCAATTTCTGATTTGACAATGCTTTTATAGGAGAGGCATAGATCACTTTTTTTTTCTCTCTATTTTCAGATTCTGCATATCTGATTAAATGTTCAATCATAAACTCTGCCGGGAGAGTTTTTCCTGAACCAGTGTGAGCTGTAATAAGTACATTATCACCTTCAACTATACCTTTGATTGCCCATTTTTGAAAATTGCTTAGCTCAAATGAGGCTGTACGTTGAAATATATCAGTGTATTTTTCTTCTGTGAATGTTTTATCGCATATTATAACCATGGTATTCTTATAGTAATTATGGTTTGTGCTTTATATTTTATTGTTAATCAATTTTTACATAAATAAAATAAAATAGTATATGTTTAATTTGTAATAAATACATGATTGTAAAAGATATATAGACATGAACACAATAGAACTAGACAATACTCCAAAAATGTCATTAGTTGTAGAAGGTAAATATAAAATTACTTCAAAAGTGGGAGAAGGTTCTTTTGGAAAAATATTTAAGGGTATAAATGTTAATTCTGATGAAGAAGTTGCTGTTAAAATAGAAAAATCATCTGACAGTTCTTTATTAAAAACTGAAGCAAAAATATATAAGTTATTAGAAAATATAACAGGTGTTCCAAAATTAAGGTCTTATGGATGTGAAGGTAATTTTAATTATATGGTGATAGATTTGCTAGGGAGTTCTTTGGAAGAATTAAGGGTATCATGTGGTGGAAAACTAAGTTTGAAATCTGTACTAGCTATAGGAATACAATTATTAAAAAGAATAGAATCTATACACGAAGAGGGAATTATACATAGAGATATTAAACCTGATAATTTTTTAATTAAGCCTGATACCAATATGGTTTATATAATAGATTTCGGTTTAGCTAGACGTTACATAACAAAAAAAGAACAACACATTACATTAACTCAAGGAAGAAAACTAACAGGTACAGCTAGATACGCAAGTGTTAATGTACACTTAGGGCTTACACCAAGCAGGAGGGATGATTTAGAATCAATAGCATATGTAATGTTATATCTATTGAATGGAAAGTTGCCTTGGCAAGCAATAAAATGTAGTGATAAAGAAAAAAGATATGAGAAAATAGGCAATGAGAAATTGAACAGTGTTCCTTGGACACATTTTGAAACTTCTCCCGGTGAGTTTATTTTATTTTTGAAATATTGTAGAGGTTTAGACTTTGATGAAGACCCTGATTATAATTATTTACGTAATTTATTAGGTAATTTATATAAGCACCATGGTTTTCCAACGGATAATTTATATGAATGGTCATAATATTCTCAAACAAGCTTAAAGCGACCATCGTAGATATAGTATTACAATGACAGATACGGCATTAACAACACGACAAGTTGGACGCGTTAAGTGGTTCAATAATCAGAGCGGTTATGGTTTTATTACCTATACCAATGCATCAGGCAGTGATGAAGATGTTTTCGTTCATCACTCCGCCCTACTTACTGATGGCGACCAGTTTCGCTATTTGGTGCAGGGAGAGTATGTAGAGTTTGAGACAACACAAGTAGAAAACAAGGGAAGCGCGCCACGTACAGTTGCGAAAGATGTACGCGGTATGAGCGGAGGCATGCTTATGTGTGAGACAAGACATGAGCGGCGTCAAACCCAGCAGCAGCGTCGTGGAAATGATGATTCACAGACCGATAATTCATCTTCGGAAAGTCGTTCACATCGTCCTCGTCCTCGTTTTAGAGGCGGCGGTCCACGCGTAGGGGATAAGTTGAATGTTAATGGAACTGAGTGGAAATTGGTACGCGGTTCAAATAACAGCAACAACAACAGACGCGGACGCCCCAACAAGCGTTCACGAACAGAGGATGGTTCTGATAATCAATAATTAAATCTATAATTTAAAAAAATATAATTTATAGATTAGTATTTATTTCATAATTTTTATATTCGTTGGCCTCTTGGACTTTCTTGGTGGAGTTCTTGAACGCTTCCTTTTCTTTTTTGGAATACTTTTATTATATTTATGTATTCCTATGTATGAAATAACACATAAATATATTTGTACAAGGCTGAGACAGATAATAAAGGCGTAGATTAAATCAAGCATGATAGAGCAGTTAATAATGAAAATATTTACATATATGATTTTTATTTCAATTTTATAACTTATCTAGCCAGAATATGTTCTCTTTTTCGCCTTCGCCTTGGAGGCTCAGAGTGTCTTCTTTCTGGAATTAAAGTATTTCTATTAAATCTTCGTTTTCGTCTATTAGCTCTCTTTATAGTTCTATAGTCTTTATAATCATGACAGCATATTAGTTCTACAATACTATATAGTATAGCTACTATTGTTATAAGTGATAGAATAAATACAATAATTTCTATCATTGTTGTTGTTAGGAGTATGTAACAAAAAAATATTATGTTGTAAATAAATCAATTTTTTATCTAATTTTGACGAAAAGATAACTGTCTCTAATACGCTTAATGTCTTGTTTTTTTAAGTAATCCAATTCTTGATAAGAAATAAAAAATTGGATTTATTTAGTTTTATTTATTTATGCGTTTGCAGTTACTTCTACTTCTGTATCATCTGACTTGTTCGTCACTAGTGTTGGTGACGCCGCCGCTGCAGCAATCGCTGCAGATTTTTTCTTTGAATTAAGGAAATGTTGATTCATAAAACGCTGAATATTAAAGTAAGTAACTTGGTCCTCCGCTTTAGTTCCTAATAGTGCTTTTAGCTTATTATCAGGAATAATAGACTTACTTTCAGCTAGTCCATTCTCCTTGATGTATGCGATTACAAACTTAGTAACTTCTGTTCGTGCTACTTCCGAACCTTCGTGTTTACCCATAAACTCACAAAGTTCTGGTGAAATCTTCGATGGAGTAGCAAATCCAGAAGGCTTACGGTTACCACGATTCTTGCTCTTATCGGCCTGTTTCTTAAGCTGATTCATCTCCTTACGGACGGACTTCTCGATAGTACGAAGTTGCTGCTGTAGTGCAGTGATTTGGCTACGAAATCCTACAAGACTTTTATTAAGATTAGCAAATTGTTGCTCATATTGTGCCATTACGGTCTCTGTTGCATTACTGCTGGTATCTGACTGTGGTGTGCTCATTGTGTTTAATACTATTACAAGTGTGTAACCTTTAAATCAATTTTTTGATAAATGTTTGAGAAAATTATTAGAAATATCTAGTTAGTAATGAAGGCTGTTAATCATATTTTTATATCTAGACAGTAAGAATATAATGTATAACAAAGAAATCTATAAAAAAAAATGAAACTATGAAAATACTTAGTTATATCTACAATT
>VMHT01025264.1_pt1 | contig 11014 bp, 12 predicted proteins | sample 4693611 | NCBI WGS metagenome assembly VMHT01 (sample SAMN12280063, study PRJNA550983) | marine metagenome | isolation source: seawater sampled from same location over 5 years 0.02-0.2 micron viral filtrate | place: USA: collected off the coast of southern California halfway between the port... ... | reverse complement strand
CTTCTTCTTCTTTATCCTTCCGCTTTTTTTCACGTTCCCTGAATCTTTCATCACGAATTTTTTGTTTTTCATTTTCTTTATTTTCTTTTTTAACAGATGTCTTTTTCTTTTTCTTATTCTTTTTTGGAATAGTTTTTGGAGGATTAACAATCGCATCTAGTTCTTTTATCCTCTTGGCTCGATCATCATTAGGATTCTTTTCTTGCTTGCGGATCATCTTTTCCAATTTTCTTCTAGAATTATTAGTAGATGTATCATCGGATTCTTCTGGAAGAGAACTGAATAAATTAGTCATTTATCGTTTTATATTTTTAAAATATCTTTTCATCAAATTTATTGTAAATTTGAGATAAATGTCAGTTCACAATAAAAAAATCCAATATGGTTCTCACTCTAACAGATCTTCCACATGATATCCTTATGTACATTTTCAGTATGTTGGGTGGTACATTTTCGGAGAATCCGTTCCTCTTATGGAATTTGCACAAACACAAATTTGTAGTAAACACTAGGGTCGTTAGGATGCCCCCGTTGTGGGATCCTGGCCTCAATCGAGCACAAAAAAATAATATAATCTACGAAACACATTCATATACACAATCTAAATTTAATGAATATAAAGAACAATATATGGTTATGCCATATACAATTAGTAAACTCTGTTTAGTATCTAGAGATTTTAATTTCGCGGCTCAAAATCTGTGGCGTCCATTTTATGAGATACATATTAGACAATCACCATATAAAAGGAGATACCCTTCAACATTTTATAGAGGAAAAGTATATGATATGATAAAAAAATACATTCAGCTCGTTATTAAAAATGCGGAGAAAAATAAAAAATATCACGAAACGTGGAAAATGATTGAAAACAACAATACGGCTATTTATCTACAAGTTATATCTGATGCAGTATCAAGCGGAAAAATAGATGATAAGAACTATATATATAGGGTAAATGATTTAATCACCTTAGATGATTCTAGAATGGATGTCACAAATTGTTATGGCGAAAGAGTAATGAGAAATGTTAGCATTGATTTGAAATTTGATCTTCTTGTTAAACATAGACGGGTCTCTAACAATCAGTATATCCTTTTCTCACAGAAAGAGAAAAGAGATGCGATGAATATATTAGCGCTTGAATCTCGTCTCCAACGCCTTATTTAATAAATAATAATTATGATAATTTTTTTATGAATAGATTATTATATAATATATTATATATATATATATGACCAAACATTCTGCTTCTATAAAAGTATCTGATAATACAATTACAAAAAGGTATAAAAAGAAAGGCGAAAAAGCGTTTATAAAATTTATTAAAGAATTATCTGTATATCAAGCTGCTACCAAACAAAATCTTAAATATATACCCAAATTAATAGATTATGATTTTAAAAAAAGAACGATCACAATAGAAAAAATAGATGGATATGATTTAGGAACAATACCAGAAGAAGATTATGAAAAAAGAGAAAGTTATCTACCATTAATAAATAAAGTTTTAAAATCTTTTAAAAAAGATTTAGGATTATATCACAATGATGTATTATATAGGAATTTTGTTTTTAACCCAAAAAACCAACAATTATTTATCATTGATTTCGAATCTGTTTCTATTGAAAGGACTAGTCATGACGCAAAAGATTACATAGAAATAAATATAAAAAAAAAATTGAAAACTAAAAAGAAAAATGGAAAAAAATCTAATAAATAAATTTGATTTATCAATATGATAAAATTAAAATTAATATAATGACTGATATTGTACCTACAACAAAATCTCTATATGAACTTCAATATTGTCCAGAGCGTGATGAGTATTTTGATTACCCTCCAGTTAAAAAGAGTGCACGCAGCGCAATAGAATGGTTTTGTCCTTGTAAGTGTGATAGTAAATTCATCAGCTATAGTCAATGGATGCGTCATATCAATCTTAAGGTTCATAAGGACTATAAAGAAAACTATACATTCCTAAATTCACATCTGTTGGAAGCCAAATCTGAAATAAAGGAACTGAAGCGTGAAAATCATCAACTTGAAGCGAAATACATGGGTCAGAATAAGAAATACAAACAAATAAAACATAATCTAAAAGAGAATGTAAAAAAACAGAAAGAACTTGAAAATAATATCAATAAATTAAAAGAAGATAATAAAGTATTAACTGATCAGTTAACTATTATTAATAATCAATCTATTATTAGTAGTGATTCAGATGAAGATGAATATTTTGAAGATTGTCAATATTAATATATTTAATTTATAGATATAGTATATATGTATTATAATTTCTATCTATTCATACTAATATTAGCTATAATTAGTCCTATAAATGCTTATAATCGTGAAAAAATATTGAAAAATATAACTATCGAAAACGAAATTATCTTGGTATCTTCGGGGATTATTTTTATTTATATTTTATCACAATTGGTATTGCGCAAAGAAATATTACCAAAGAATATAGAAACAAAAACAATAGGATATTTAATCACAAATATATTATTAGCATGTGTAGCACTTTATATGGGAGGAACAATAATAAAAAAATCAAATGTACTTCGTTTCAAATCACTACAAAAGCCTATATATTTAGTTCTGCTCGTAATTATAGCGTGTGTATTTTATGAAAAGAAATGTAATTTTCAAGTAATAATTGGTGTGGGATTATTAGTATTGGGATGTATATTAGTAGACAGAAATTTACAATATTAAAAATTTGATATTATAATATTCAATAATATAAAAACAATATGGAACAATCATTAGATGAAACTATTGATGAATTATATAAATATAAAATAGAATTAACAAATAAATTAAATATGATAAATCGTGAAATATCGATATTGGAAGAAGAAAAAGTAAAAAATTGTAAACACAATTTCATCAGCTATCGTGAAGAAGGAATGTATGGAGAAATATTATGGAAATGTAATAAATGTGGTGTGTACAGAGGTTTTTAATTGTAATTATTATATAATTTATCTATATGTTTGTGAAATTTAATTATGATAATTTTCCGAAAGTGATTGTAGAGTTTGGAAAATTAGAATCTGATAATGACTTTAATATTTTGATAAACGAGTGGATGAGACTTTATAGTGAAAAAAAGGAATTTGAATTTGAGTTTGATACATCAAATCTTGAAGTATATAATATAAAATATTGTTTTAAGATGGCGATGTTTATTCATAAATTAAAAAAAGAACCAGTACAATACTTACAACGAAGTACTATAATAGTAAAAAATAGTTTTATTCATCATCTATTAGATTTAATATTTTTTATACAATCACCTGTAGCACCTGTAGAAATTATAAAGGATTATTAGGATGTACCTGTTGTGCAACAGCCGGGGTCACCCGGATCTGTATTACCACCTTGCGAAGCCACTAGCTCCTGTGCAATCGCAGCCAAATAGCCCCCCCCCTCAACAACTGCACAGCCACAACTTTGCTTTAAAAGATAGAATACCAATACACCGACTAAAAAGCAAATTACTAAGCATATTTCTGTTTTCATATTTTATAATATAACATAGATTTTTTTTTTCCGTTAATTAAGAATTATATCTAGAAATTTGTATAATAATATAATAAATAAATAATCCGTAGAAATTCTTAGCGATAATATCCAAAATATTATATGATATATTTTTAGTTTTCAAATCAGTCATAGCAGCAACGCCGTACAAACCCCAAACTATAACTAAAAATGCGAATAATTTCTTCCCTAACTCAGATTTCTTAGCATATTCTTGATATATTAAGTCAAATGATAAATAAAAGAATACAAAACCCATCGGAATACCAATATGTTTATCTATAATACCAGCTTCACCTAAGAACCCACATAATAACATTAAACCATTGTAAATAAATATTTTGATTATATTATTTTTATTTTCTTTAAAGAAATCAATCATTCTGAAAGTTTTATCAATACCATTTTCTTTATATTCTTGATATTTCATAAATACAATTGTAGATATAAGCATAATTGGTGTGGAGAATGTCCAATCAAGATATCTACGAGGTGTCACCTTACTAAGATCATGTATAGCGAATATAACCCATATATAGAAAAAAGATTCTATAAATTGTACAATACCTTCAAGAACAAGTATTTCTTTAAGAACAAAATCTTTTTCTTTTAATTTTTTAAAAAGTCCATCAAAACTAACTATGGTGGTGATAATTTGAATTACTAATGATGCATATATAGTTTTAGCTACTAATGTATCAGGTTTTAATAACATATATAATTATAATATATATAATATAATCCAATAAATTTGATGAATGATATATTTAAATTTGATTTATTTAAAACTTATATTGTAATAAGATATTATGGGCAAGCAATATGTTCAGATACTCGATTTGATATCAGATGATGTAAATGATAAATTTATGGTTACTATATATGGTAAGTCTAAAGATAATAAAAATATTGTATTAAATGTGATTGAATTCAAACCTTTCTTTTATGTAAGAGTACCTAATAGTTGGAATATTCAAACAGCGAAAGGCTTCTTTGAAAAATTCAAATTCAAGGATAAAAAGTTCACATTCGACAAAGATGAAACAGAATATGATATTAAATTAGAATATCTACCAAAATCTTATCATAATTTCTATATTTATAATGAGGAAAAATTCAGTTTCTTAAAACTAAATTTCAGTAGTCATAATTTAATGAAAAAAATGATTAATAAGATTCGTAAATTCTATAATGCTTGTAAAGAAGCACAAGATCCAGATAAAAAATCGTTCTATCAATTGAATGATGAAGGAGGTGAATTCAGATTTGATTCTAATTTATATGAATCAAATATTCATCCTCTTTTGAGATTTATTCATGATAGAGATATTCAGCCTTCCGGGTGGATTGAGTTTGAATATCAAGAAGAAGTGAAAGAAAAAAATAAAATATATAATTGTGATATACAATATGATGAAATACCATATGAAAATATTAAATCTTATGATAGTAGTGATACAAGTAAATATAAGATAGCATCATTTGATATAGAGTGTGATTCATCACATGGAGATTTTCCAGCACCAAGAAAAGATTTTAAGAAATTAGCAGTTCATATAGTAGATAAATATTTATCAGGTAAAGATAGACCAGGTGGTCCTATATTATATAACTTTATATGTGATACAATTAAATATTTAATGAAAGATAAAATAAGTGAAGATGATGATGAAAATTGTATTTATCTTAAGAATGGACCATATGATGAAAATAGTATAGTAGAGGTTTTCTTGGATGAAAGTGAGAATGGTGATATAGATGTTAATAATAAATTTTATGATATGAAAAAATCATTCTCTGAATTAGAAACATTAATGAAAAATAATAAAAGAAATGAGGCAATTGAAATATTGAATGGTAAGAAAAAAAAGATAGGATTATTACATAAATTAAAGAATAATAAAGGGAAGAAATTAATTGTAAGTGGTGATCCAGTAATTCAGATAGGAACAGTATTTTATACATATGGGATAGAAAATTCATATGAAAGATATATATTAGTAATTGGTCCATCTGATAATATGGAAGATCCAGATATATGTAGTGATTTAGGTGAAAATATAAATGTAATTCATTGTAAATCTGAAAAAAAATTACTATTAAGATGGGTTAAATTAATTCAAGATCATAATCCTGATTATATAACAGGATATAATATCTTTGGATTTGATTTTGATTATATTATCGGACGAGTTGAACAATTATTTCCGTGTAAAGATGAATGTAAATATAACGGATTTACTAAAGGTATTGATCATTGTGATAATTGTTCTTCAAATAAGTTTTACAATTTAGGTAGATTATTTAAGAATGATGGTATAACTTATGATAATAATCCAAGTAAAAGGTGTAAAAAGATTATAAAACAATTAGGGGGACAGACAGAAGAGGAAAATAGTTTTATGAATAATACACTTAAATATATTCATATGGATGGTCGGATCATCTTTGATGTACAGAATGAAGTAAAGAGTGGATATTCACTAGACTCATATAAATTAGATAATGTGGCTGCACATTTTATCAGAGGAAAAGTAAAAGGAGTTCGCACAATAGCAGATAGAAATTGGTCTTATGTAGATACAGATAGATTAGGAAATCTTAAAAAGGGTGATTATATATCATTCAGTGTTAAGAATAATTATGGTGATATGAAATATGATAATGGACATAAATTTATGATATTAAACATCACAGATAAAACTAAATATAATGATGAAAAACCATTATATACACTTCAGTTAGATTCTAAAATCAGAAGTTCTAAATTAATATCGAGTGAAAAAAATGATATATTATATTCAGAATGGTGTTTAAATAAGGATGATGTATCACCACAAGAATTATTTGATAAACATAAATGGGGGACAGGTGAAGATCGTGGATTGATTGCTAAATATTGTATTATGGATTGTGAATTATGTATTCATCTATTATTAATGTTAGATTTTATTCCGAATAATATTGGTATGAGTAATGTATGTAAAGTACCTCAACCATATATCTTTCTGCGTGGTCAAGGTATTAAGGTACAATCCATTGTAACAAAATTTGCAGATAAAGAAGGTTATAAAGTACCAACATTAATGGGATATGATGAAGAAAAAAGTGATAATTCTGGATTTGAGGGTGCTATTGTATTAGATCCGAAACCAGGTGTATATTTGGATGATCCAATTGCTGTTGTGGATTATGCTTCTCTATATCCAAGTTCTATTATTGAGAAGAATATTTCTCATGATACATATCTAGGTGATTATAAAGATTTAAAAGATAAATTGGAAGAAAAAGATAAAAATGGTAACCTTATTTATGAAGAAGGACGAGATTATAATCGTATTCAATATGATAATTATGAATATGTTCAAAAAGAAGGAACAAGTGTAGTAGAGAAAAAGAATGTATTAAATGAAGATGGGACTAAAGAAGTTATGGATTGTGTATTCTTATCTGAACATAATATACATGTGGAAAAGAAAAAGGGTATTATTCCTATGGTTGTAGGAGAACTACTAAGTGCTCGTTCAGCAACCAAGAAATTACTCAAGAAAGAAAAAGATGAAAATAAAAAGAAAGTTCTAGATGGTTTTCAGTTAGCATATAAATTAACAGCAAACTCAGTATATGGTCAGCTGGGTGCAAAGACATCTTGTTTATCATTTAAGAAGGTAGCAGCATGTACTACAGCAGTGGGCAGACAAAAGATTATTGATGCTAAGAAATATGCTTTTGATTGGGCATTATCACCTACAAATACTATGATATATAATCCTTTAAGAGAAAATAAATCTGATGAAGAATATGAACAATATTATAATAATATTATTAAATCAGATGAGGACAATCTATTAACAGATAAAAAATCTGATATATATAATGGTATTATACAAAATACTAGAGAATTAGAATGTAAAAAGTATTCACTATTGGATGTAGTATATGGTGATACAGATTCAATCTTTATTAAATTCTCGAGGAAAAAAACTAAAGATGAAGAACCAGTTACAAAATTAGAAGCAGTAGATCATTGTATACAATGTGGACTAAAAGCGGGTGAATATATTACTGAAAAGTTAAAAGAGGATAATTGGCCTGAAGATAAACCAGGATATCCACAAGATCTAGAATATGAAAAAACATTTTATCCGTTTATTCTTATATCCAAGAAAAGATATACGGGTGAGAAATATGAATTTAGTTCTAAAGAGGTTCCTAAGAGAACATCTATGGGATTAGTAACTAAACGTAGAGATAATGCTCCAATTGTGAAGTATGTATTTGGTAATATGGTAAATAGATTGATGAGTAATGCGAGTGTAAATGATGTAATTAAATGGTTAAAAAATACATTAGATTATATAGTTAGTGGTAGAGAAGATATAAGTATGTTTGTTATATCAAAAACACTTAATAGTTATTATAAAAATCCTCAATCAATTGCACATAGAGTATTAGCAGATAGAATGGGTGCTAGAGATCCAGGTAACAAACCAAAAGCAAATGATCGTATACCATATGCTTATATAGAAGTAGATGATAAACCAGTAAAAACAGGTAAGTATTTTCAAAAAGATGAAATTATCCATAATGGATATTATAAAAATGGAAAAGAAAAAACTAAAAAGATAAGAGTAAATGATCTAAATAGACCCAAATTTATAAAGAAAGTTGTTCTCCAGGGTGATAGAATAGAACATGTTGATTATATAGCAAAAAATCGTATTCCTTTAGATTATAAATTCTATATATCTAATCAGATTATGAAACCAGTAAAACAATTATTAGATATTGCGATAGATCCAGAAGAAACAACGAAGTTATTTAATAGTTATTTACAATAAATTAATATGATTAATTATTGAAATCTTTTTTCATTAAATATAATTGTGTATTAGACAAATCCATAGAGAATATACAAAAAGGATAATATTCATTCCAATACCAATTATTAAATTCTATTATCTTCATCATATTATAGAATAATAATGGATAATACATTATATAATATGAATAAAATAAAAATAATATATAATCTAATATATAAATGGGATTAATAGGTGGTGCTTTAAAAAAAGGTATGTCTGAAATAGAACCAGGATTTGGTTTTTTTACTATGTTATTTGTTGGATTATTAGTTATATTCATTAAAGCATATATTGTACAAATAAGTTATAATAATATAGTTGAAAAGGTAACTGGAAATACATATAAACTTACTTATATGGATTCAATATTTATGGTAATTCTTTTTATGGGATTATTTTAATATTGAGATGGGATTATTTTAATATTGAGATGGGATTATTTTAATATTGAGATGGGATTATTTTAATATTGAGATGGGATTATTATAATTTTTATATATATTCTTATATAAATGGATTATCGTCTTATTTACTTAATACATATGTTTATAGTTGCTCCAATATTTATATATCCTTTTATAGCAAAACAATTCTTTGATGTTGAATCATTTGATAATTATTTTTCTCTGTTATTGATTGTAGGTATAGTTGTATTTTTTTATCACGGATATTTATTATATAAAGTTTCAGTTTAAATATATATATAATATATAATGTCTTTTTTGTTCGGCGAGAAATATGATACAATTATAGTTGGTGGAGGTATCGCTGGATTATTTTTAGCATACAAGTTAAAAGATTCAAAACAAGATATTCTTTTACTTGAAAAAGAAGGTGAATGGGGTGGCCGTATTCATACGATGTATAAAACAGATTATCATTATGAATGTGGGGCTGCGAGAATAAGTAATAAACATCATAAGTTAATGACTTTAATTCATGAATTGGGTTTGGAAGATCAATTAATAAAATTACCAGAAGACATAGATATAATTATTCACAATAAAAGGTCATCTATGAATATAAATTCATTACTCAAGGAACTATTTATAAGGAGCAAAGGATTAAGTAAAGAATATTTAGAGAATATTGTATTATTTCAGTTATTAATAGATGTATATGATTATGATACTGCTGTTAGTATTAGAGAAGGATTTGGTTATGATAGTGAATTTATGTCTTTGAATGCGAAAGCAGGATTAGATATGTTTAAGAAAGATCTATTCAAAGAAGATACTGAATATTTTGTATTTAAAGAAGGACTATCAAAAATAGTAACAACTATTGTGAATAATTTAAAAAGTCATAGTAATGTGACTATTAAATTATCAGAAGGTTTAGAAGATATTGAAGATAGTTATATATTAACTGATAAAAAGAATAGATTATATTATGATAAAATAATTCTAACAATACCACAAGAACATTTAGTAAAATTAGAATATCTTAAAGAAGTAAAACATCTGGATTCAGTACAAGGGATACAATTATTACGTATATATTTTAAATATCCAGTTAAAGATTGTGAATCATGGTTCAAATCAATCTCAAGAACAACAACAGATAATTATCTTAGACATATTATACCTATTGATTATAAAAATGGATTAATAATGATAAGTTATACAGATGGATATCCAGTCAAATTATTAACAGCATTACATCAACGAGGTGAGAAAGTGTTAGTTGAAGCGATACATAAAGAAATAAAAGATATATTTGGTATTCGTAAAAATATACCATATCCGGAAGAAGTTCATTTTCATTTATGGGAAAATGGTTGTCATTTCTGGAAACCTGGTTCTGATATGAATGATATTTATGATAAAATGTTGAAACCGATATCAGGAAAAGAAATATATTTGTGTGGAGAATCATTTTCTAAGAAACAGGCATGGATTGAAGGTGCGATTGAATCGTGTTATGATGTATTAAAGAAGATGAAATTTAAAGATATAGAAGTTAAAGTGAAAAAAGAAAAAAAGATGAAAAAGTTCACAATAGATGAAGTTCTAAAACATAAAGATTGGATAGTGATGGAAGTAAATGGTGAACGCAGAGTATATGATTTAAGTAAATGGATTCCTCAACATCCAGGTGGTGATAAAATATATAATGGGATAGAAGCAAATATGTATTATAAAGATCCTGAGAAATATGATAAAACACCATATGAAATATTTATGAGAAATAATATTCATAAAGATAAGAATGTATTTGAACAATTTTTTGAGAAACGACATAAATTAGTTAAACAAATAGGAATTTTAATATAATATAATAATATATGGAACATATTGGATTAAAAAGTTTGGTAGAGAAATGTATAAAAGGAGAAATACAGATAGGTAAACCTATAATGTTAACAAGTCGTGATAGAACAGAAACAACTATGGTAAGTTTTTTAAATCATTTAATGAAATATAATGGGATAAAACCAGAGAGTTTATTCACATTTTATTTTAACACATTGAATATGTTTAATAAAATATTCAGAAAATTAATGAAAGAATCAAAATCATTTGATGCATATATACAACATATTAAGAAAGAATGGAATGTAGAGGCTCATATATTATGTGAAGAAGTAATGG
>VMHT01024333.1_pt1 | contig 11014 bp, 9 predicted proteins | sample 4693611 | NCBI WGS metagenome assembly VMHT01 (sample SAMN12280063, study PRJNA550983) | marine metagenome | isolation source: seawater sampled from same location over 5 years 0.02-0.2 micron viral filtrate | place: USA: collected off the coast of southern California halfway between the port... ... | reverse complement strand
TACTCAATTTCAGCATTTTTAGCGTCAACATTTAAACCTGACAGGTTTGCATCATTTTTATTTTTAAGAAGTACGTTTGGGTTATTAGCCGTATCAAATTCATTAGCTGCACGTTTAGAAATAACATTTAACCCTGACAGTTCTGCGTTATTTTGATTGGTCTTTAGTATATTTGGGTTATTCTCTGCGTCGAACGCAATTTTGGCTCTACGCTCTTCACCTAAAAGTTTTTTATTATCAATACCAAGTTCCGCATCTCTCACAAGTAAAGGGTTCAGCAATTCGTTTTGATCAAATGTCTGTTGACCTGTCCTATAGTCCAGACCTTTCTGTCTGCTTGCCAGTGCATCGGAACGCAGCCCGCGAGCAGTCTCTGAATCGCCGTACCTGTCGTAGACTTTTGCTTGTGCCATATTACGCGCTTCAGAAATTTGATACTGGTTTGGGGCCTCGTCAAAGTTCATACCAAAAATAGAATACTTGCCACTTTCTGGGTCAGCTTTAAGACCCTCGGTGATACGTTCTTCTTCTTTGTCTAATTTTTTAAGACCGTAGGCGGTGCCTACTTTACCGACAGTATCCCATCCGGCGTTAAACCCATCAAGAAAACTTGTGACTGCACTTGCTCTAGCCATTTGGTAGCTCCTTAAATTCAATTCCAAGTAAATCGTAGTTTACCGCTTTAAACCCGGAGTCTGTATCCACAACCGCATCTGGGTAACTAAGTTCAACCTCTTGCGCCATCACGCCACGGAAACGTTTGGTGGTGTCCCCAATGTAGTTAAACTCATAAATTGGCAGCGCCGTTCGTTGATCGACTGCCACTTCTTTGACGTTTTCTTTTAAACGTTCATCACTTGTGGCGTATTTTGCTCCTGCACCAGCGAGAGCGCCAATCATGGCCGCATTATCTTGCCCTGCCTGCATGTACATCTGCGATTGGTTATTTAAGATGTTGCCTAGACCTGTCATCTGAGTGTTAAACCCAGCATTATAAGTATTACCCGCCGCACCCATGTTGCCCATGTAATTCTGACCCGCAGACTGGTAGTTTTGCCCTGCCATAGACCCTGCGCCTGACGCTCCACCATAAGCTGCCGCACTCGCACCTGCTAAACCACGCCCCATCCCGACGGCGTCTAACCGTCTGGCGTACCCCATCTGGTCGGCTTGTGTTCTTGCGTTCGTCATAGCGTTAGCACGTTGCGCTGATAACGCTAAATTACTTGCGTTTTGCATCCCTGCAAATCTACCCGAGTTAGGGTTTACGCCCATCGACGCCATTGCGCGTTGATTCATGCTTTTGGTTTGGTTAAATGCTAAACCCGCGTCCGCAGACGCTTTTGACGCCATCTGATTGCGGTAGTCTTCTGTGTTAAATCTTTGAGCATCCGCGACGAGGCCACGTTCCACAGGGCGAAACGTATCACGTTGGTAATTATAGTAATCCCTAGCCTGATCCATTTGTTCGCGTTGCGCGGCCATCTGTTGGTTGGCTATACCTTCCATAATTGGGGCGGAGCGGTCGTATTGCTCTCTAGCAAACGCAAGTTGGTTCGCTCCAATTTCGCTCATAACTCTAGCTGACTCAGCACTTGCTTCCGCGAGTGGTGTATAGTCGGGGGGTGGAGGACTACTTTTGCCCATTTAATTTACCTTTCCGATACTTTTCTGGCCACAGGACGAGAACAATAATGTCTTGCCCTCCTGTACCCGCTTGGCGCATGACACCTTCTTCGACAAACCCAAGATGTTTAATAATTTTAAGTGACTTTGCATTTTGTGCCTCTACCAACCCAGTTAACCTACGAAGGCTGCAAGTCCTAAACGCATACATAAAAGCGTGATCTAACAGCTCCGATAAAATTTTCGAGGGTTTGCTCACCGCTAAATGAACTGTTGCACTGGAGTCTGTGAAGTTATTAAACACCACTCCTGATACAAGTTCACCGTTGCGTTCAGCGCCCATTGCATAAAAGCCGCCCCAAGAAGACAACTGCCCTACTCTTTCAGCGACCCAATCACCAATTCTTTCTTTCTCGTTAAATACTAAAAAAGACGTAGTCATGGCAATACCTGTCTACACGTTAACACATAAGAATTGAATATCATAGTCAAAAATTATTGTCACCCCTTATATAGTTTATGATCCGTCGTTAAGAAAATTGTACAGGGCGACCCAACCAGAACCAACATTAGATTCATCGTAGCAATACTGTTTAACGCGACGTGTTGTGTCGCCTTCTCGCGTAACACCATATAATGTCGTATGGTCGCCTCTTTTTTCTGGAAGATTAAAATGTTCTTCTACGGTGGCAGGGTCGCCACTGAAATAAAAGTCTGAAAATGTTGCTGCTGCCGAAGGGAATGGCCTACCGTACTCTTCTACGTTCTCAGTGTAGAACATAAGAGTGCAGCCACTGGGCAACCAACTCGGGTTGTCGCCGTCGTGCTTATAATAAGCGCGAATATAACTTTTTGCAGATGTCATACAGAACTTACGAGCTGCTAAAACAACGTGTTCCCCAAACAAAACAGACGATAACCCGCTTGGCAAATAGCAAGTGGTAATATTTTCTTTCATCACTTCGTGGTAAGTTGGTGTCGATATAGAAAAATAGTTTTCTTTTTTTGCCCAAGGGAAGATTTCACGCAAAGCATCATAGAGTGAATCTGGTTGTTCAGAATGTGCATACGTCTGCCTACTGTAGCCACCGGACACATATAATTCAGTTAGTACACTCATAGCCATTCATCTTTAAGGTAGTTAAAAACTTCTAAGTCTACGTCCGCATCGGGCGCTACAGATATATACGCCCTTACTGAAATAGCTCCACCAAAAGCGTTTTCCTTTACGTTACTCTTTGTTGATATAAAACTAACTCCAATATTGCCTTCGGGTTCAACTACCGTTTTGATTATCTTAAAAGGCTTAATCATATCTATCTCCATCTGCCACAATAACGGTATTAGCAGTTAGGTTTATAGTTTCGTTGGAATACGGCCAATCCCCTCCAGTCCCGCTATCGCCTCCGGTGCCAATGCCTAAAAACTGACTGTCTTTGTAGTAATCCCAGTTGCATCCTTTTTCGACAACAATCCAGCCCGCTCTAAGGCTTCCGCTGTCCCATCGCATACCACCACGGTAAAATGCCCAATATTTTGATGTCCAGTAATACTTTCGTTTAGCTCCTGCGCAAGCTCCATACACAACAAAACCCTCACACTCTTCTTCCGTCTCTTGCACAATGACCTCGCGTTCAGCTTGCGCTAAACTAAAAAAAGAAAAAATAGGTTTGCTCGGTTGGTTAGCAAGCGAGTAGTTGTTGGACTCTGTTGGTGCAAAAACAGTCCCTGCGTTCGTGGGACAATACTTTGCGTTTAGACCTGTGCTAGAAAAACTTGTTCTTGGGTTTGATGGGTGCGTAATAACGCTCCCGCCCGTAACTGCCAGGGGTTTAAGTCGACTATCAAAAGCAGCAGTGCCGTCGTCCATGTAGACCACCATACCGTAGGCTTCAGTTGAACTACCTGCTCTTGGGTCAGCAAATAAATAAATTTCTGGTGTACTTGTAGAAACACCAGAGCGAATAACTTCTATATCCCAGTTGTTTGAACCTTTGTTTTCCACGCGCGAGATGGCATAAAAGTCTGTTGTTGGCGCACTAAAAAACGGCACGGGTGTAACGCTCACGTTGGAGAACGAGTAAATATACCGGCGCATCCCGCCGTAGTCGTTGGATGTAAAGGCCACAGAGGTCGGCGAAGACTTCTTTTGCAAAAAGTGCAAGTTTCTAGCGTCGCTCGTTATAAGAACTTCGTTACTGTCGTTTAAGGCTAAAAATCCGTAACTCATTTCATCAGCACCAATATGTAAGCATCTTCTGATCCACCGCTGACAGACACGCTAGTGCCGCTGACTGCAATTGTGTGTGACGTAGCTTTTCTAGTTAAAGGCGGAGCGTTGATCTGAACCTGCAAGGTTATAACCGTTCGACCAGATAAGATTGCGTACGTATTTGTCACCGATCCGTTAGCTGATACAGCAAAGAAGTCTACTTGGTTCCACGTAGCGTCGGTAGACGAATAATCTAAATCACCTGCCGCCGAAAACATCTTTACGCCACTGCTCAAGATAGGTCTCCGATCTGAACGCGAAGTGTATTATTAGCGTCAAACACTTTAATACTATCACCATCTATCGCTAGTCGTTGCCCTGATGATGCGTTTGCTACGTCTAACGTCCCCCGGAACGTTGCGTTGTTCATCTCCATTTCGCCAGCTTTGTTTATCTTCCAACCCGCGCTTCCCGCATTATAGTTATCTGACTGTATAACATCGCCGATCTTTGCGTTCGTGATCGACGCGTCTTCTATGTTAGCACCTTTAATATAAACGTGGTTGTTAACGACTTGGAAAGGCGTCTCGTATGCTCCGCTGTTAAGGTTGTTAACCCTAAAAGCATCAACGTTAAATGTCGCTCCGTTTGTGTCTAACACCACGTTGGGTGAACTCACACTTGATATTCCAACGTTAGAGCCGCCGCTTGTAGTGTAGTTCACGGTACCGCCCAAGTAGATCGTCGAACCCGCAATTTTGTTACCGTAAAAATCTACAGTGCTGAGAAGGCTCGTTGTTATTTTATCTGCTGTAAGACTACCAATTTGCGCGTTTGAAATCGTGGCGTCCGCAATCATCGCGGTGTCCATGTACACACCCGCCGGTACAGTCACGCCATTTACAGTGCCCGAAGTGCTCTTAATGACGAACGGTACGGTTTGCGGTGTCGTAGAAAATGCTGACCCCGTATAGTATTTAGTTACATTGTTTGAACTGTCATACCACACATAACCTTTGTACAATCCACTGGTCGGTGCAGAAGCAGACGCGTTTGACGGTGGTGAAACCCAGAATGTATCCGCGCGCACTCCAAATTCAGAAGTAGGCGTTCCGTCGTTAGCTGTTGAAATCAATCCATACCCAGAAACATGACCGGCTGTATCTATTTTAACAGTAAACTTACCTTCTATGCCGTTTATAGAGGAGGCGTTTGTAGAAATAGAGGTCGTATTGCCGCCCACAGTTGTGGTTAGTTGAGTTAAACTACTTGCTGTCGACGTTATACTGCCTTCCGCAGAGGTTACACGCGTATCTAAAGCTGTAAGCGCAGATGCGTTTGACGAGATATTTGTATTTGAGTTTGTCAGCGACGTATTGAGGCTAGTTATACTATTCGCGTTTGAAGTTATACTTCCTTCCGCCGACGTTACGCGCGTGTCAAGCGCAGAAACTGCAGAAGTATTTGCCGTTGTGGCTGTTTCTGTTGCAGTCATTTCGGTATTTAAAGAAGTTATGTTTGTCGCGTTTGTTGTAATGCTTCCTTCAGCCGACGTAACGCGCGTGTCCAACGCAGTAACCGCAGACGCATTAGTTGCCACATTAGTATTTGCGCTAGCTAGACCCGTATTTAACGTAGTTATGGCAGACGCATTAGTTGTAATGCTACCCTCTGCAGAAGTTACGCGCGTATCTAAACCCGCCACAGCATTAGCGTTTGCTGTTGTAGCAGTTTCAGTAGCTGTCATCTCTGAGTTTAATGTTGTTATGGCATTAGAGTTAGACGTAATTCCTGCTTCTGTCGTCGTTACTCGGGTGTCTAAAGTTGTAAGCGCAGACGCATTTGCAGCAGTGGCAAGCTCCGTTGAGTTCATATCCACTTCTAAAGCTGTTATATCACTCGCATGGTTAGTAAGAGTACCTTCAGCAGTAGTTACACGCGTATCTAAGCCTGATATAGCAGTAGCGTTTGCTGATACCCCACTAGAGGCTGTACCAACGCTTGTTGTTAAGGATGTAATATCGCTCGTATGTGTAGAAACTGTGCCTTCCGCTGTCGTTACACGAGTGTCCAACCCAGAAATCGCAGACGTGTTTGCCGCTAGGGTAACGCCTTGGCTTGCGCTCGTAGTTGTAAGGGACGTAAGAGAACTCGCTTGGGATGATATAGTTCCTTCAGCCGATGTAACTCGTGTGTCCAAAGAACTTACGGCCGCAGTGTTGGCTGAGACTAGCCCGGTAATAGAAGTAAAGTCCCCAAGCAATTCCCAGTAAGTTGTGTTTGTGGGAATGTTGCCCGTTGTAGCTTGTTTAGCTTCGTACAATTTACTGTTGTACTCCACGAAATCCCCGGTGGCGTACGAAGCACTAGCGACGTAAGCAGATACCCCTGTAATGTCGGCAATACTAGTTTGCAAAGACGTAATCTGCCCTGACTGAGACGATATACTAGTTTCAGTAGCAGACACGCGCGTACCAAGCGAACTTAACGCAGACGTGTTAATCGCTAAACCGCTTGTATGCCCTGCCACCGTAGCGTTTAAGCTTGTTATACTGCTAGCCTGTGATGTTATATTTCCTTCCGCTGTTGTTACTCTAGTGCTCAACCCCGAAATAGCGGAGGCGTTATTTGCCACGTTGGTATTAGCTGTTGCGATATTAGTGTTTAAGTTAGTTATAGACGTCGCCTGAGATGTATTTACGCCTTCTGTGTTACTCACTCTAGTATCAATCGCACTGATAGCGCCCGCGTTCGCTACAACAATCTCACCAATAGAACTGTAGCTCCCGACTAAATCCCAGTAAGCGGTTGCCGTTGGCAAGTTACCCGTACTTGTTTGCTTCGCTGAGTATAGTTTATCATTGTAGACTACTAGATCGCCTACTGCGTAAGTCGCCGTATTATCATATGCTTCTGCGCCAGTGATGTCGGCTACGCTTGCGGCCAACGCGTCTATTGCATTTTGTCTTGCAGTCGCTTCGTTAGCAATAGCCGTGGCTCTATTAGTTGTTTCCGTTGATATAGCGCTAGCTCGCGCAGTTGCTTCTGCAGCGATTTTAGCAGCAACCGAGTTTGGGAGAGTTACGCTGCCGTCTACTAAATCAATCCGCGCCCCCAAGTCGCTGTGAAGTTCAGAAGCAGTAATCTCATTTGTAAGGATTGAGAGAACGTACGCAGGGTCTGTTGAAGTAGTGGCCTGCACTCCGTTCGTAGCGTTGTAAGCGCTTGTTACACCATTTCGGTTTACGTTTCTGACCCAGTAGTAACGTGTAGCTGCAGTCCCCAACTGATGCGAAAAGTTATTTCCTGCTGTCATGCCAACAAGTTGAGCATCACCTATAAGATCAGAACTGTGCGCCCATATCTCAGTGTAGGCGTGACCGCTATAGTTTGCCGAACTCCAGCTTACGATTATACTCGCGAGGGCTCCAGTCGCCGCCAAATTGCTAGGCGGTCTTGGCGGTTGAACCGAACCAGAAGGAGGAATCAACGCAACTCCAGCAGTCCCCGAAATTAAACCACTGCCAATTAACTGACGAGTAGTTACGGCTGCATCAAGCCCTCCGCCGTCTAAAGACTCACGTACCCTTTGTATAAACTGCTGCAAGTCTCGTGGAAGCGGACTTGTTACGGAAGGAAGATTCTTAGCCACTGGCAAGCTCCGTCATTGAATTAGCGATACTTAGTGAAAATACTTCATGCGCACCCTCCACCTGCATTTCCCAGTCGCGTCCTACCTTTGCGGGTAAACGGAACGGGTTACGGTTTTGTACAGTTTGAGTATGTATTAGAGCATTATCTGCGTACACTTTAACAGTCATTGGATACGCTTCAGACTCTAGTTGAGCGCAGGAAAAGCCCATCACCTGTGGCATAGTAAACTTTTTGGATTTCCAGATATATGATTTTGCAGTTCCATAACCCCACGGTTTAATAGTTCTATCAGGAAACGCTAAGAACAGCTTATCCCTCTGTATGTCTTGGAAGCCCGCCGTTGCGTATATATCGTGTAGGATAAACTGCCCACTGGCTATGTCGAATATAAACCCACCTTGCGTTGTACCGTTATCGTAAAACGCTATGTACTGATTGTCGTGTTGGTAAGCATGAATACTTTCCGGCTTAAAGTGCGCCTGCCATTGTGTGTAGTTAAATAAGTTTTCTGTAACGATTTTTGACCCGCCGGGGGATAATACCATAAGACCATCAGGAGATGCGTAAACCACAGCGCCCATAACATTTACGATACTACGTTTGGATACGCAGGCTTGCTCAAGGTCTGATTTAACAACAACCATAGACTCAGGGTGCGTACCCTGTATCAAGTACGGACACCCTTTGGTTAGAACCGCCAGTGTTGTATCCATCCGTGCCAACCCAACGACAGGAAAATCTATAGTTTGGATATAACCATCTGGCCACGCATGAGGATGGTATGGGTCACAGAAATGTAGGTCTCTCCCAGAAAACCCTGCCATCAACCCATTAGGTAAATTCGTGAGCCCTAGTAGCGTTTGTGGAGGCTCTGTCCAAGTAGTAGTTGGAAGGACTTCACCTAGTTCATCAGGTTTAACATCGTCAACAAGAGTAGTCTCTGATGCAGCTATTTCTTTTATAAACAAGAACACACCGCTGACAGCACGATACACTCGTTTATGAGATACAATATACTCGCCACCTGGGGTTGTGGAAAAACCAGATAGTGACACTGTTTGGGCGTCTCGCACGTCGACTGACCCAGACGCTTCTGCCGGAGCAGACTCAAACTCAAACCCTGCTTCTTTGTTAACCCAAGTGTACGTGTAAACTCTGGTTTCTAGTGTACTGTCCTCATCTTCGTACCCCTCACTAGACTGATTTGCGAATGTGGCCACCGATGGATAATTACCGCCCCGCAGGCTTAAAGTAGCCGAAGTTCCAACCGCTTTTGTCGTAACAACAGCAAAAGGCTCAACGACGCCATATGTTTCTACAGTCAAACCGTATCCAGACAGCGTAACCAAAGCCGATACGTAAGCAGGGTCGTTTATAGGCAAGAAGGTTTCTGTGCCGTTTACAATAAGTTTTAAGTAGTTACCCTCAAGAACATCTATATTTGACTGCGTTACGAACAGTTTAGCTGGAGCGGCGGATTCTGACCCACTAGTTTCTAGTTCTGTTACGTAAACGGAGGTGGCGGTACCTACTTTTCTTCTGTAGATTATAGTACCGTTTGACCCTCCGCCCACAGTATCAGGTGTTAGCACAACACAGCTACCGTAAGCTGTTGCCGTAACTTTATTACCGAGTAAATTGTTTAACCAAGTTGCTAAACCCGCCGCTGTTGCGGTACCGTCAAACGTAACGTCGTTTACATGATGCGTTTCAATCGGAACTCCTTGAGCGTTTAATTGACCCGTATGTGTAGAAACACGTATTTTATCTGTACTGGATATAGACCCTATTTCAGAGTCCTCGATTACTACATAAGCATCGGTGTCTGCTGTACCCGTTGCCGATAAGGAAGGGCTAAAGTCAGTTAACAACGTAAACGTACCGTCCGTGTCTGTCGTTGTGCCAGTTTGGTACTTAACAAATAGTTTTGCCGTATCGCCAGTCGCTATAGACTTAATGGTTACAAGCCCGCTAGAAACAGTTGCAGATACAGCACTATCTAACTCTGTCTTTGCTTCGATCGCCGCCGCAACACTTTCCGGTGTTATAGTGCCCGACAACGTCACCGTTGTGTATTGGTCAGCGTCATCAGTAGTTGTGCTAATAAGTATACCATAAGTCGTGGATAACTGATCAACCTGTGTTTGAGATAAGAATATCTCAGCTTCGTGCGCCGTTGCCGTAAACGGATCAGCCGACGCAGCACACGCTGCCGAAGGAGCAGGTAAACCTAATGGCCGCGTAGCCGTAGGGTACGAAGACCCAGAAAGTGCCAACGAGTTGTACGTTGCTTTTGGTCCACCATCGCCCGTAAAAAATGTCCACTCAGACACGTCACCCGCTATTTGGCTTCTACACACATCAACGTCTTGAAGCCAATGAAACCAGTAATTGTTGTCGCTGACTGTGTCTTGCCCAAACCTGTAAATAGATTTAGGCGTTCCTGTTTTTGCAAGTGTTGCTACGGTCGATCCCATGCTGTTAAGAGGTTGTATGCTCCCACGAAAGACAGGACAGTTTAATGCTGTCTGTGCCTGACTGTCTTGCAAGTAACGAGGCGGTGTCACCGGAGCAATACCACCAAAAGATTTTATGGAAAAGACCGCCATTTTACGCCTCCATCAACCAAGAGTGGATTTTACGCGTTTTAGCTATTCTATCTTCCAACCCGTGGTAGCCTCCATTTATTCGCTTGGTGAGCTTCTTAATGGTTTCGTCACCAACGCCTTGGTCACATATGCTCCAGAGTTTATTTGAGTCAAAGAACCACTGAGCAGTTTCGAAAGCATATTTTTCCTCAACCAAGCTTGGGTCAGTCATTACATCTGGTACACCCATATCGTTAGCAAAAGCACGGTAATTTGACTTACCGGTGAGTTGAAGCCAACCTCTGCCGATAAAATCTTGAGCATCTTGCTCCGTAAGATTACCGAGTGACTTACGTAAATACACTTTACCCGCTATTTTTACTGGCTGTCTTTCGTACTCACGAGCTATTTCTTCTGTCTCAAAACGGCTAGGCCACGTAGCCATTAAGCCTTTCCAACTGTAGTTTAGGTTTTCACGAGAACGTTTAAACCCCCCACTTTCGTGAGAAGCTTGCCCTAACAAGTGAGCACCCCGTTCTGGAGATAACCCAAAATGTGACGCTATCGCTCTCGCCGTGTTCGGCCCGAAGGCGCCGTCGTCGCCTACTCCAACAGTACGTTGAAGACTTTGCATTGCTTTACTCATTTTTTCTTACCCATTACTTGCTTCACGCCTTTGACGCCGAAGGATGCTGAAATTGCAGTTAAAAGAGCCCAGTGGTACCACTCAGGAGCTTTACTAAGTTGCTCAAAACCATGCGCCACAACACCTTCCATTCCTGGGATGAAACACAAGATAAGCGGTACCGCTAGAATTACTGCAAAAAATTCGTCTTTCCAGCTCCCCGCAGAGTTTTCAGCCATGATCCGTTCCCAGTCAGCGGTTGAAGTTTCTTTAGACAGAAGGATTTTAGCCTTACTTTCGGCTTCTACT
>VMHT01100522.1_pt1 | contig 11018 bp, 14 predicted proteins | sample 4693611 | NCBI WGS metagenome assembly VMHT01 (sample SAMN12280063, study PRJNA550983) | marine metagenome | isolation source: seawater sampled from same location over 5 years 0.02-0.2 micron viral filtrate | place: USA: collected off the coast of southern California halfway between the port... ... | reverse complement strand
TAGTTGATGAAGAAGCTTTTGATAAAGCTGATTTAATAGAAGATAAAATAATTGAGCAAACTTTAATAGCTACTGAAAAAAACCCAAGTAAAAAAGAAACTTTTGAAAAATATATATCTATAACAATAATAATAGGTGCTAGTGTTGTAGCCTTTTTAGGTTCTATTGTTGGTATACCTTATGTATTAAACCAAATATGAAATATCAAGAATACATAATTACATATTTATTTAATAATAAAGTTAAAGGTAATAATTTTCTTGGTGTTATAAAGTTAAAAGAATTAATTAAGTCTGATAGCCAAACATTAGGTTTATTTATTTTTAGTGTGCTGCTGTTATTGATATCTCTGGCGACATTGTCACTATCAGTAGTACACACCACTTTAGCTAATATGTTATTTGGATTTTTCTTTACATTATTTTTAATAATAAGTTTTTTAACTCTTTACCAACGCCTAACACATGTATTAGTTGCTTACATAAAAGATAATAAAATTTTCTGGGAATTTGTGATTATACCAAGAGAATTAGAAAAAAATATTCCAGAAGATTATATATACCAGGTTGGTAAAAAATTTATAAAAATATTAGTTTGTAATAATCAAAAATTAGATAAATATACTCCATACAACATAGATATTGAAACTCCAGTAAATCCACAAGAATTAGCTGCAACTAATGAGCAATCAAGTATTAAAAGATTAACAGTAACAAGTGATAAAAATATAGCAACTGAAATACTCCAAAAAGGTACATTATTAGTAATTCTTGGTGGTATAGGATTTTTAATATTTATTCTTACAAGTGAAATATTAAATAAAGTTTAATGACACCAGCACTAGATATTTTTAGAATTAAAAATAAAAATTTGCAAAATAAATATATTAAAACACCTAAAAATATATGGAATAATTTACAAAATGAATTTAATTTTACAATTGATTTATGTGCATCTGATCAAAATTATCTTATAAAAAGATATTACACTAAAGAACAAAATGCTTTAGTTCAAAATTGGGATAATGAAATAGGTTACTGTCATCCAATATTTAATGTTAATATTCCAAAATTTATAGCTAAAGCTTTTGAACATAATTGTTTTATTGTTTATTTATTACCTGCATCAACTCATGCAGTCTATTTTCATAAATATTTATGGGATAGTAATAACAACACACCAAAAAAAAATATTGAAATTAGGTTTTTGGAAATGGACAGAAAAAATGGATATAAATTTTTATCAGAAAATAATGAAGAACCAAAATATGGCTATTTAAAACCTTTAATGATTGTAATAATTAATAATAAAAAATAATGGCATTACCAGAAAAAGTAGTAAATAAAGATATAGAAAAATATATTAGCAATGACTGGATACCAGCAGCTTTACTTAATCAATCACATATAACTGTTGTTAAAGGTGTTAGGGGATCAGGTAAGACTTTATGGACTGCAATTTGTTTATATTTAAAATGGAAAGCTGGATACACAGTATTTCATAATGGTGCATTAAAATTTAATGGTAAGAATGAAAAAGGTGGGGATTGTCAAGAATTAGATATAGCTGACATGCTTTCATATACAGTAGATAACGATTTAAAGAATTGCTACATAATGATTGATGAAGCCCAAGTTGTTTTTGATAGCTGGTCTGGTGGTGCTACTTATTTAAAAAAGCTAATACATTATATAACCCAGTTAAGACATAAAAATATTAATATGTATTTAACTACACAATTTGTTAGTGATATATCTTCAAGAGTTAGACAACAAATAGATTATGTAGTATCCCCTAGTTCTTACATGCGGATTTATACAAGTGGTGCTAAAAAGGGAATGATTAAAGACCATAGGATAGATAGCTACTATACAAGCACAGAAAATACCCCTTTTGGTATGCAACAATCAATGCTGCCAAGAATAACTAATTGCCAAGATTTTTATAATATATATGATACCCAGTACATGGTTGACCACTCAGAATTAGAAGAATTTACTACAGAAAAAGTTAGAGAAAATATAGAAGCACAAAGAGAATATCATATACAAAAATGGTTTACAGAAAAAGTTATACCAAAATATGCTAATAAAAGAGTCCCAATAGTAGCTTTAACTAATGCCTGGAATGAAGAAACTGGTGATATTATAGATAGCAAACACTTTACCAGAATTATAAAACATTTTGGTTTAGCTGCTAAAAGAAAAGGTAGGGATAAAAGTTATCAATTAACTATTCCAGATGAATTAGCTACAACATTAAAATTAGATTAGCGTTTTATATAAACCCTATCAGCTACTTTTATGTAAAAAAGCTTTAAATATATATTTTTTAATAATTTATTCAATGTTCCAGCTTTCACTATTTAATTGATTGGTCTTTAAATATAGCTGTGTAATAACAATGCTAGAATGACCCAGAAACGATTGTAATTCATTAATTGGGACTCCATTCATTAAAAAGTAGTGTGCAGCACTATGCCTGAATGTATGACAACCTATTTTAAAAGGTATAGTTTCATACCATTCCATTTTTTTAGCAGTTCTTACTATATGTTGCCTAACTGCTTGTCTGGTTAATGGTATTTTAGTAACTCTTGATTTTAATTTATTAGCTAATGCTTTATTAGTAATTCTTACAGTTCTTGTTTTACCCCCCTTACCTTTTAAAACTATTCTAGGGTATGGTAATTGGCTTAAATCCTTAATAATGGTGTGTTTATGTATGTTTAATGCTTCTGTAACTCTTAAACCACAATAAAACATCAAAGATAGTACCAACTCCATGTTTTCATTGTATGTAGCAGCTAAAATATCTTTTATTTGGTTATGTGTTAAATAATGATCTACTTTAATTGTCATTGTGCTTATCCTTTTATTAATTCCTATTTGTTAATTAATGTTTCTATTCTTTCTTGAAAATCTAAAAATTCTTCGCTATCTTCAATATAAGTAAAATTAGATATGCTTACTTTGTGCATTGCAATATAAATAATTTCATCTAAAGTTGTTAAATCTTTCTCGTATTGTTTCATTGTACTTATCCTATTGTTTACTAAAGTTTCCAATAGTATAAATATGAAATTAAAATATTACAATAGCCTTTTGTACAATGTTTAAGAAATATGTAATTTTTGCAATTAGGTTTCCTTAACAATATGAAAAGGAAAAATTAAGAATGCTGGGAAAACAAGTATGGACAAAAATAAAATATGCTTTTTAGAATGTTTTTTATTTTTTAGAATTAAAAAAAGCTAGTGGTAAAGAAAGCACTTAAATCCACTAGCTTTTAGTTATTTAGTCATTTTAACTATTTGTATAGTTTTGTATTGCCTAAACTCTTTGTATTTTTAATTTACAGAAAAATTAATAATAAGTAAATATTATATTAATCCTTTTTTCTCCATTTTTAAAATTTTGTCTTTTGTTCTTTTTGGTGCAACTTTTTTATTATCAAAATATGCTTTTTTAGAACTTCTAAACAAACTTTCTAAATTTTCTAATTTTTCTTCCTGTTTATTACTTAATTTTTTCTTTTTTTCTAAATCTTCAATTTTAGAAGATGAATAATTCATTAATCCGCTTGGAGTATATGAATAATGTTTACCTTTATATTTTGGCATTTTTCCCTACTTACTAAAACTTTTATATATTCCAGATATGCTTTTTACATGATCTAGCTGGTCTTTTAATTTATTTACTTGGCTTTCTAGCTGCAAAATTTTGGCATTTTTTTCTAAACATCTTATGCAGTCTTTTTTTTCACTCATCATTTTAAATAATGTACCTTGTTTTGCTTTTGGTTTTCTTAATAACATTTTTTTAAAAATTTTGCCAAATATGATTTATGTATATTTTAATCTTTTTTTTCTTTTTTTGTAAAACTATAACTATTTGGTAGTTTGTATCCTAAACTCTTTGTATATCTACTTAAAGATATTCTCTAAGTGAAATTCACTTAGGCTTTTAATGTAATAATTTAATTTTACCTTTATCTTTATATTCTAGCTGCTCAATTTTAACGACTTTTTGGTCTTTCCTATGCCTAAGTACCTTTTTATTATTTATAACGTTCCAAATATCAATTAAATTGTTTCTAACAATATCTTTATAAGCTTTATCTTTATAATTTCTAGCAACTAATACTTTATCTTTTAATTCTTGTTCATTAAATCCAGCATTAGCTATATATAACATTCTGGCTATAATTTGATCTAATTCTCTATATGTATTAGCTTTTTTTAGTTTGTTATATAGTTCTGATTGAAATTCTTTATAAGTTGGTAAAATAAATATTGCTGAACTAAAACCTTTACGTTCTTTTTTGTTTTCTCCAACATCTTCTTGTAATTGTCTAGTTAAACGCCAAACTAAATTATGTTTTTGTAAATTATTAATATCTGTTTGCATTTGGTCTGTATTTATTTCACGTTTTTTATAAATTTTTTTTGCTAAAGATTTATTTGAACCAAATAAAACTATTCCAGAACTACCAACTTTTTTTAAATCATAATTTTCTTCTTTTATTAAGATTTCTAAAGTAGTTATAGCATCGCCAATGCCACGATTTTTACGCCTTAAATTATCAAGAGTATTTAATATATTGTAAAAAAGTTGCTTATCCATTACCAAAATATATAAAAAAAGATAAATAATTACAATTACTTTTATTGTTATTTATTGTGAATTAAGAGAAAATGTACTTAAAGCTAATAGGTTTTCTTTTTTGTGCTTATCCAATCCACTCATAAAATCTGTTAGCTTTTTTAATACTCAACACCAACAGCTACAGCTTCATAGTTAAAACCAGTCAGCTGTATATAAGGAAACTTCGTCTTGGGGATTTTTATGAATGTCTTAAACTCACTCAAAGTATTGCTAGTTGGTGTTGAGTTTTCATAAACAACAACTGGATTTGTTGGTGCTGCTACCTGGCAATTTACATCATTATCAGCATAACCAATTTTAAATGTACCTTTTGCAGCTGCATTACCAGGTATTGTTATATTACTTATAACTAAATCATTTACATTACTTGTATAGCCACTATTAGAATATTTAAAGGTCTGATAGCTACCAGAAGCACAATTACTGTTTATATAGAGTTGATAGACGTTCTTTTCAGCTAAATTTGGTATCTTAGTACCATTTATATCAAAATTAACATTGTCAGAACGTACAGTTATAATTAAATATGCTACAAAGAGTAAAAAAGCAAAGCAAAATAATATAACATATTCTGTGTACAATCTCATTTTAAATTAAGCCTTTTTTTTCAGCTGCAACTAAAACATCTTTTCTATTTTTTAATTTTAGTTTTTTATCAGCAAACTTTATAGCCTTAAAACTATCTTCCCTGAAACCAGCATTAGTATCAAATTGCGTTCCCTTTGGCGCTTTAAATATATCCCCAGTTACATTATTAGATTGAAAACTACTTTTTTTAGTTTTAAAATTTGTAACAGTTGGCTTTAAACCATTTTTAACCCTAAATTTATTTTTACTTGGTTTTTTCTTTAATACAATTTTTCTTCTTGGTCTACCTTTTGCTTTTTTCTTAGGTTTATCTTTTTTTTCTTTAAAAGGAGTAACTACTACATTACCAAAATCATCTGGTGGTGGTTCTCCCCTTTTATTATCATCATTATCATCTGGTGGTGGTGGTGTATCATCATCATCATCATTTGGTGGTGGCGGATCATCTCCACTAATATCTTCTGGTGGTGGTATTATTTCTGGTTTTGTTTCTTCTTCAAGTTCTTCTTCAGTTATTGGATCTGGTACAGTTTCAACAAGTTCTTCTTGTTCTAAATCTTGTTGTGGTACAACATCAACTTCAATTAGTGGTACTGGATCTCCTAATTCTCCTTCTTGTTCTTTATTAGGATCAATTAATTCTACTTCTTCTAAATCTGGTTCTTCTAATTCAATATCTTCTTGTGTACCTATTAAAGTTTCTTCACTTGGTTTTGGTTTTGTTTTTACAGCTAAATCAGAAATTTCTGCTGGATCAAAAGTTGAAACCCTTTTAACTCTTTCTGGTTCAGTTTCAATAGCTGGTTTTATTTTAGTTTTTACAGCTAAATCAGAAATTTCATCTGGACTAATTGTTTGTTTTTCTTCTATTATTTTTTGTATTTGCAATTCATCTGGAACATCTAAAGTTTCAATTTTTTCTTGCTGCTGTTGTGGTAATAATGCTGGTGCTAATTCAACTATTGCTTTACCACCAGCAACAGTTGTAATTACTTTTGAACCCACTACAACAGCTTTATTATCAAAAGCTACACCAGTTGGATTTTGATATATTTTATTGCTTAATAATCTAGCTTCTTTATTGCTTAATGTTAGATTTGGTTGAAGCCTATTAAAACCTTTTGTACCTTTTGGATTTGTAATTTGTGCTACTTGTGTTTTTATATCTACTTGTCTTTTTTGAGTTGGTGTAAGTTTTACTCTAGTTCTTGTTTGTTGGCTTGTAAATTTTTCAGCTGGTTTTTCTTTTAATTTAAATACACCAGTTTTTTTTATTTTAACAGGTGGTGTATTTGTTGGTATTTGTCTATCAATAACTTTTATTTGTTTATCAAAAAACCCACGTTCTTTAGTTGTTAATTTTGGTATTGTTTTTCCACTTTTTTTAGCTGCTTCTCTAGCTAAATATGCACTTGTAGGTACTAATTTTTTACCAAAACCACCAACACTACCACCAGCTTGATCAGGTTTTAATGGTGGTCTATCTTGAACAGGTATTTGTTCCTCTATAAATTTTTTATCTTCTTTTTTAGCCATTAATTAAATAATCCATTTGTACAAGTTTGTGAAGTAGCGTGTGCTTGTAAACCTAAGTTTTGATCTGTGGTAAATGAACTGTACCTTTGTCCACCAACAACACTATTTCCTGTAGTATTACCAAATCTTACTGTTATGGTGTCATTTTGATTTAAACAAATTATTGCTTGGTTAAAATTACCAATTTGAGTACCTGACTGTCCATCCATAAGTAAATCACTTATTGCTTGTGTATTGTTAATCCAATAATAAAAACCACTTCTAGCAGCACTACCATCAAAATTTACAAGAGCATTAATTTCAAAAACTAAAGTTGATGCACCTGTATAAGTAACTCCATAGTAATTTCCTGGAGATCCAAAAAATGTAAAACAGCTATCAGGATCATAATATTCTGAATCAAATCTTACTCCTTCTGAACTATTTACAGAATGAGTTGATGAAACATAAGCACCAAAACTGCAAGTTGGTGCTGAAGCACTAGCATTAATTGTTAATGAATCTGAAGTAATTGAAGTTGTTATGCCAGTTCCACCAACAATATTAATATTATCTTGTTGTGTTGCAGCAGTAAAAGAACCACTATCAGCTGTTACTTGCCCAATATCATTTGTTGGACTACCACCAACTCCAGACCAACCAGAATTATATACTTGAACCTCAGAACCATTCCAACGAATTGTTCCGTTTGTGCTTGTGGCACTTGTTCCTAATCTAAGACCACCATTTAAATTCATATCCCCAGAATTATCTTTCATAATTACACTACCAGTATGATTACCACCAACTGCTTCCCAGTTAGCAATTTGGTCAACAGCTAAACTGTGCTGTTGTGTTAGCTGATATGCTGTATTAGATTTAATTCCTAAATTGCCTGTAAAAGTACCAGTAGAAGCTACTGTACAAGTATTAGCACTTGCACAATTACTAGAACCTGGTATAGCCATAATTAAAGCCATTACTGAAAGTATTAAAGCCAAGCTAATTACTTGCCTATCATTTATTTTTAGGTTTTTTATATCCCATTCTTTTATTCTGTTTATCATATTTTTTAACTCCAAAAAGGTAGTAAATTTGTACTTGGGCAATTATATCTAGCTATTGCTAAACCAAGTAAAGCACTACCACTAATTAATAGTATAAATTTTTTTAATTCTAAAATCATCTTCTACCCCCAAAAGGTAGGAATGACAATATTCCAGCAGCTGCTTTAACACCAAGAAATAGCATTAATGTACTTGCTATTCCTCTCCATATATAAACAACAACTTTAATGTTTGGTGCATCTAACCAAGAATAATTCATAAATATTGAATTAACCCATGCTTTAAACTCACTTGGACTAATTAAAATGTTACCGCCAAAAGATTGACCAATAGGATTATTTTCCCCAAGTGAAACATCTGACAATGTAAGTTGATTACTATTAATTAATGGATTTAAATTATTTGCTGTATCAGTTAATCCAGTTCCAGCAGCTAACATATCAATTAAAGCACCACCAATTACAACAAGTGAAAAAAATAGTAATACACTCCAGCTATTCATTTAAAAACCCTCACTTAATAATTTACTGCTTCCATATAACACTATAATAATAAATAGTGTTGCAAGTGGAAACCACAGACTGTAAAAGTTCATTATCTGACCAAGATATAAAATACTTCCAAAACCAACTATCCCAAAAGTAACTTGCCTAGTTGCAGCTATCATTATTGAACCAACAAGCATGGCAATAAAAGTAAATAAACCACCAAATACAAATTGGCTTGGTAATCCAGAAGTATTAGCTATTGTGTTTATAAAAGGAAAAAATGGAAAGTATTGGTTTGCTGTACCTTGAGTTAATAAATCAGCATTTAAAACAGCTTGATTTTGGTTGTCACTTTCTGGATTAATTACAAAGTTTTGAAAACCAGTAGAAGTTGGTAAACCTACATTAAGAATATATGTTTGTGGTCTATCCATTGTGTAAGTTCCATTATGGTTATTTCCAGATACATCAGCTACTGTACCAGCATAAGATGATCCATAAGTTTCTTCTAAATCAGATATATCAAAATTATACCTGGCAACAACATTATTAGTTGATGTTGTGTTTTTAATTAGTTCTGTATTAAGTATCCATGTTGAATTTAAATTACTACCAATTTTTACATTGTCACTTATTGTAGTCATGGTGCTTGTTGCTGTTGCACTTGCAGCTAAAACATTATCAACATATAAATTAATATTTGGATATTCATATACAGCTTTTAAATTATACCTAGTGTTAAAACCACTTGTTACTGGTGTTCTTAGTTTTGCACCTTCAATTTCTACAAAGTTATAAAGTGTTTGCTGCTCACACTCAATACCCAAAGCATAGCCAACATTATTTTCATGCCTATCAAAAACATAAGCTGTATCTGTGCTTGGCACTCCACTTGGGCAATTCCAAGAACTTAAATTAGATAAATATACATCACTATTTATTTTTATATTGTCAGTTAAATTAAAATCTACATGGTATGGAATTGTTACTAAATCATTAGTATAAAAATAAAAACCATTATCTCTCCATTGTGTAGCATTACCATTATCATTTTTACCTAAAAACAATTTAAATACATTAGCTACATTAGTATCTAAATCTGGTGCAACTAACCAATATCCAGCTGCTTGTGTTCCAGTAAGATTTTGGTTCATAAAATTAATATCATTTAAATTGCTATCAGTTAATATAATTTGACTTCCAAAACTATCCATGTAATTTTGATTTACTAAAGCACTAGATACAAAAGGAACTCTAACTGGTGCATCAACTTGGTTACTTGAAGTATTGGTAACTGTAATATTTAAATTAGCACAATAGTTAGATGTATCAGCTGAAGCACCAATACAATTAGTTTGATTATAAAAAGCTAAAAATAAACTAAAAGCACCCAATAAACCTAATGCAAACAATCTTAAAGAAGTATTGGTTTTCTTTAATTGTAAATTTAATAATTTCAACTTGGTATCTTCCTAACTAAATATATTACCATTCCAATTAACCCAACAAACATACCAACTAATAATGGTTGTAATAATGGTGGTGCTATAAATACAGCAGTAACTAAAGTACCAGCAAAACCAAACACAATACCAAAAATTGAATTACCAGATAATAAATACATTCCAGTACCAGTTATAATAGCTACCAAAATTAAAGCAAAGCTTAAAAAAACTGGTGCAGTCATTCCAAAATATTGTTTACCAACCATTACAGCACTTGTATAAAAATCCATTGTTTCAAGTTCTGTTTGTAGAGTTGTTTCTAATGTACTTGTTGCAAAAGGTGGTGGTACATCAACTAAATCAGTTAAACCAACATCAAATAATTCTGGTAAAACTTGTTGTAGTAATGGACTAACACGCCTAGTAATAATTACACCATTACCAGTTACTTTTGCATTTTGATTTATTAAAGTATTGTCAGGTAAAGATTGATCAAAAGTTATATCTAATAATTCATTTTGTATGTATTCAGTCATTCTGGCACGAAAAGTATCTTCTAATGTTTCTGTAACTGCTTCACTTAATTTTATATCAGCACAGCTATAATTATCTTGTGGAACAATAGGTGCAAAAACATTATAAGAAATAATACAAACAACACTTCCATCACTTGCTAATTGATTAACTGTTTTATTGTCTGGTAAATCGTCAATATTTAAACCAAATAAAGTATCTCCAATAACTCTAACAGGTTCAATGTATTCAGTTCCATAGGAAGCATTAGTAACATTTTGAGCAGTAATTGTTGAAGATAAAGCATATTTATATAATCCAATAGTAGCTATTGAACTTGATAATGTTTCTGGATAAGTACACAAGATTGTTGTGCTTGGTGTTTGGCTTTCACAACCAGTCTGATCTTTTAAAAAAGGATACCAAGAAGATTGTGGCATATTGTATCTAACTGAAAAAATAAAATTAACATTAGATCCAGTATCATAAATATCTTGAAAAGCAGTAACGCTTTGTACATCTATTGGTTCAGTTAATGTATCAGCTGATATTTCATTAATACCAGTAGTTAGTATTGCAGCTGCAAATAAACTTAATAATATTTTTTTCAATTTTTTTATCTAGCTTGTGTGAATTGATACAAGAGAATTAAAGATAATAAAGCTAGAAAAACTGTTGCTGAAATAAGAACAGTAAATGCTAAAGAAGATATTAAACCAACTAATTCAGTAGTTA
>VMHT01037982.1_pt1 | contig 11018 bp, 10 predicted proteins | sample 4693611 | NCBI WGS metagenome assembly VMHT01 (sample SAMN12280063, study PRJNA550983) | marine metagenome | isolation source: seawater sampled from same location over 5 years 0.02-0.2 micron viral filtrate | place: USA: collected off the coast of southern California halfway between the port... ... | reverse complement strand
CCAACTGAAACTCAGGAGTGTCAGCGACTGCTGTGGGGTCAATACCCATTACTGCTGCAATAGCCATAACAGTTCTCCTTTCTTATGTATGGATCACGCCTTGGAGAGCGCGGTTTGAACAGGTCAGGTTTCCTGACCAGAACATCGTGATGTTCGCCTTGGTTCGTTAGGCCAAGACCGCCTTGCGGCTGCTTATGCTTTCACATAAGACCAGACTATATCATCACCCTGATTACAGGGGCTGTGCGCTTCGGGTCACTTGACCCTACTCCCTTGCGGGATAGTCGTTGCACCTTCCTCAATATGAGGCTTGGCTCAGGATTGCCCACGCCATCATGCGTTTGGGTATCCCCTGAGTTCACACAGTTCTTCATGTGCAGATTACTCTGCAATGGCCCTAGTGGTATGTATAAGGCGTTACCATAGCGTCTTGGTTGACGGACATCTTTGCTTCACCTGGAACGAAATCCCGTGACGCTGCTACCTCAAGACGGAGATAGTCAGTGTTCAGGAAATACATTCTGTTGGTGTTACATGCGGAATCAAAGACCACATCGCTGTTCAGATACTGGACACTGGTGAAACCAGAGTTTGCCAGGTCATCACTGGTGATGCGCTGGATGGCCTGAAGGCTACCCAAAAACGCCTTGTAAGCATTCGTGCCAGCCATGATCAGATCAGGGCTGTCTGCACCACGAACAAGCTGGAGATAGATATTGTTCATATCATCTTGCACGTTTGAGGTGCTGAACGCCGATGACGTTGCAGTGGTTTGCACATTTTGGAAGAACGTAAATGTGCTGGAGTTGATGCCGCCAACAGTACCTGTGCCGGAATCGGCAACCAGTAGCTGAAGACCACCCACCTCTTTACCGCTTGACCCTGTTCCATCCGAATAAATGGATGTAGACAGGCTATTCATCATCGACTTTTCAAGCACGTTTATGCGTGCCTCAAGCAGATTGATGATGGCTTGCTCACCAGAGTTTTTGACTTGCTCTAGGCCAGAAATTGTAACGTTTCCAGCCAGTTGCTTGTATTCGTAGACGGCGCTCGTGAGCACATCTGACGGTGAGACATCTAGTGTCTCATAGCCTGAATAGAACTGCACAGTCCCATTGTCGGCATACTCAAGTTCACGGACAATATCACGTCCTGTTACAGACGTTTGATTGCCATTCTCGCGCAAGCGCCGCAACAGTGCGTTGTGGTTGCTTACGTTGTCAGAAAGGGTCCGACTCCTGTTTCTCACATTGCATTCAATCGACGTCGCTACTGCCGACCAGTTCTTTAATGAACTTCTGACACTCTCATGCCAGCTTGGACTATATCTTCACCCTGCATAACAGGGGCCATGCGCTTCGACTGGGCTTCCAGCCTACTCCTTTCGGATAGTCTCTGAACGTTCCCTCACGGGCTTCGCTGCTGATTGCGCTCGACTTGACGTTAGCGTGTTCCAGCAATTCACATGGTTTGCTTTTGTTTATTGCTAAACAATGACCCCGATTAAGGTAGTCGTGACGATTTCTGAAAGATTCGGGCTGGCCATTGGCTAGCTCCTTCCATTTTCCAGTTGTCGGATTGACGCCTGTATGGTGTCACGAATAGACGCATTGGCTGGTAGCGCTGGCGCGGCTGGTGTTGCACTGCCTCTGACCTTTGACCTGGCTGCTTTCTTCGCCTTTTTGACCGCCTCTGTCTTCACATTGTCTTGCGACTGTGCTGCGGCCATCGCCTTGACTTGCTCTTGACGCAGTTCTGGATCGGCATAGACCGCCATCTCATACGCGCTGTTTAAGTCTTTGGCATTTTGAGAACTGATCAGCGTCCCCATCACGCCGCGCACTCTTTCAAAATGCGGGTGCTTGGGATTGCCGTTTGCATCAGTTTCTGCTGCGAATTGGTCAATCAGAGACTGCGTGCTGGCCTCGACCTGGCTTTGCTGCTGTGTCTGTTGATTTTGTATAAAGCCTGTCAGCTGGGCAACTTGCTGCTTCAGGGCTTTCACTTCAGGGTCTACATATTCATCCTCGTGTGCTGGGTCGTTGCCGACTGCACCCACATCCACACCGTACTGGTTGGCCAACCAGGCAATGGCGTTTTGAGGGTCTTTACGTAGATAGTCATGGGCAGCAAGCAGTTGTCTTACCGCTGCCACCTCATCCATACCAGCACGCTCAAAATCTGCTTTGTGCGGCTGCATGATTTCATCAAACGCTTCCTGTCGCTTTCTGTACTGCGCCACGGCTTGCGTTTTCTTTGTATAGTCGCCTTCTAAGTCTTTGTAGCGCTCCATGAACATATGCTGTGCAGCAGGCTCAAGCGCTTCAAACTTTCCGGCAAAATCTTTTGGCCAATGGTTGGGCGCGGCCAGCGCCTCTAGTTCAGCGGGTTCATCTTCTTCAGCTTCTGCCTCATCCGCCTCATCAACCTCTGCATCCGGCTCATCAGACTGCTCATCTGTCTGTTCATCTGTCTCTGGAGGTTCTGGTGGCGTATCAGCTTCTTCTGCTGGTTGCGCTTCATCTGCTTCACCTTCAAATGACTGGAGTGTTTTTGCCAGTGTTTCGGCTACGGTTTCGGGCCTTGCTGGCTCCGCTGCTGGGGTCGTTGCCTCAACTTCAGGAGTGCTATCAAGCTGCATTTGTTTTGTCCTTTAATCCAGTAAGTGGTTTTGCTCGTTGCCGACCTCGACAAAGTTGTTGCGCCGCAGAAACTCGCGGTGCTGTGACCGGCTGGTGATCCAGCCCCGATCCTTCATGTTCTGATACGGTTCAATGTCCCTCATAATGGAAACGCCGCCCTTTGGGGCGGCGCTTTCTTTGGGGACAATCTTGCCGTCCCGGTATACATATGTGGTCATCGCATCAGCATCCCTGCCGCCACTTGGCGCATCTGTGCATCCATCTTCCGGCGTGGCTTGTTGAAGGTGCCGATGGCCTGCATGATTTCTGGGAATATCTTGTTCAGCACGCCAGCCAGTGGGCTGTCCAATGCCTCGCGGATGATTTCCTTTTCTTGCTCTGACAGCGCCTGAAAGGCTTGGTCAGCGCGATCCATATCAATTTCAATCATGTAAAGTCCGTTGGGTTGCCAAACAGGTTGAGATTTGGTGCGGCTTGGTCAGGCATGGTCATGTTCCGCGTTTGCAGCAGATCGACCAAAGTGTTCGGCGCATATCCGTATGGCTGGAACAGGTTGCCCGCGCCGCTATACAAGAAAAACGGATTACGCAGATAATTGATTGCCAGATCATCAATCTGTTCTGGTGTGGTGGTGCCGGGGTCAACTGCTGGCGGCGGGGCTGATGCCTGCATCATTTGCTGACTTTCATCACCGCTTTGCACTTCATTCTGTCCAGCGGTGCCTCGCACCAAATCTTGAAAGGCACCTTCATAGTTTGGATCATTGACACCGCTGTAAGTCACCATGCCAAACCGGTTCATGTTCAATGTGCCAGGGCCAGCCGTTGCTCCAGTGATTGCCCCGGTTTGCGGGTCACGAACGCCGCCCAGCCTTTCCAACTGTCCTACATTGAACGCAGCCGCGTCGGCTGGGTCTGGCGCATTGGTTAGCCCACCAAGTATGCCGCCACTTAGTATAGAGCCGATGCCCGTACCCGGCGCTGTGCCACCATAAAGGTCGCTATAAATGTCAGAATAGAAACCGCTTTGCGGATCATTGCGCCCCGGCGCACGGGTGGGCGTCACTGGGCCGGGTCTATTAGGGTCTGCAAGCGAATCTTGTGCTGCGTTATTCACAAGGTTCAAAGCCATCTCTCTGCGAAATGCGCTTTGTTCTTGGCTGCTAGGAGCCGCTGCCGGTGCTACGCCGCCGGAAAGATTGACCATCGCATTTTGAAGTGTGGGGCTTTGTGCAAGCTGCTGTTGCATAGCCAAGGGATCAGCGGCTTGGTTTACGAGATTAGTTGCCCTAACTGCCGTGGAGAAATCTGGCCCGTAGTTGAAATTGCTGTCGTCATAATTACTCATGTCAACGCCAGACCTAGCGGCTGATGCTGCTGCTATGTCTTGTTGTAGCGTTTCGTCAAAATCCTCATCAGACAACTCAACGGCAGGGTTTGCACGACGCGATGTATCAATCAAATTAGTCGTGCCACCAGCTAAACGCTGCTCACCAAATGACCGATCAGGCTCTTGGTTATTGCTACCACCGCCACCACCGCCGGTAGCACCATCGCCCTGGTAGCAGATGCGGTTTTCAATCAGGTAACTGCGAACCATCCCTTGCCCCTGCTGATGCGGTTTGCGCGTCCCAAGACGCCTTGGCCAAATATTGAACGCAGATGATCACGGCCCTCTTTGACCATCTGCCTGACGCCGCCATAGGGCGCGATAAAATCAATCAGCCACAGGTTTTCACCAGCCTGCCAATCATCGGGCTGCAACCGCCTGGTGCCGTCCCAGTATCCTTGTTGTGCCTCTTCATTCAGCATGGCCCAGGTGACAAACCCGACAGGATGGCTTTCAACTTCCCAGATGCGGAACTGCTGCAAGGCAACCGGCGGCAGGATGAGGCGATGGATATCGTCCACTGTCCAGTTGCAATGCGCCTCACTCTGACCCATTAGCCAAGTCATCTTGCCTACTGCTTCGGTGTTCTTCACCCGTTTGTCACCACTTTGGCAGCATCAATCTCAAGCTTTTGCTGCTTGAAGGCTGCGTCTTGTGCTGCCTTCTGCTGGTCAAGTTCGAGGCGTGCGACCTTCACTTGTGCGTCCGCCGCTGCCTGCTGTGTCTGCGCCTGTACCTTGGCGGCTTCAACCTCTACCAGCTTGTCTGTCGGGCTTGGGCCTGCCTGCGGTGCTTGGATGCTCTCTAAGCTTTCTTCTAAGTCGCGTGCGCCAGGGAATGCCCGTGCTGCAAACAGCAGCATTTGCTTGGCCTGATCAAATCCCACAGCGCCTGATGCCACCATTGGCCCAATGGCTTGCAGGAACTGCACGGCAGCGGTCAGGAACTCTGTCCGGCTGCGTTGCTCTGATGCGCTGTCCATCGCACCAGATTCCTCAGTATCGACAGAGATACGATAAGAGCGCAGGCGCTCATCGCGCATGACTGCAACGGCCTCTGGCGAGATGTTGATGCCGGTGATGCGCGAGAGCAGTGACGGCTCAAGGTTTTCGACCATCAATTCGGCTTTCAGTTCCATGATCTGATCTAGGAACTGCTCAACGCGCCGTTGCCGGTTGACAAGGCGCATGGCCCCGAACTGGCCCTTGATGCGTTGTGCTGTGGCTGTCTCACGGCTGGCCGACTGGCCGCGCATGATGTCCGATATGCCGGTGATCTCATAGATCGTCTGCACCACGATCTGGCGCGACTGGTAAAGCTGCGCTAGCGCCTTGATCAGATTGTCCAGCGGTGCCTCTTGCATCACGTTGGCCAAACCGCCACCGGCTTGCAGCATGGCCATGTTGTCTACCGGCACAAACTCATTGTCTGTGGCGTTGGCCAGACGCTGCAATTCTTGGAATGATGCGTCATATACACCGCGCCTTTTGAGCGCGTCAGTCAGGCTGGCGATCCGCTGTGTAATCAGATCAAGTTCAAATAGCTGGTCTTCATATGTCAGAATTTCAGGCACAGGCAGCGTGGTGTCTGTCGTGCTGATTGCATAAACCGGCTCTGGCATAGGCCAGAAGCCTTCCAGATTATACGGGTCTTCAAATTCCTCCAGAATGTCATCAAAATCAGTTGCTATGAATATCTGCTTCAGGCTGCGCTTGTCCCAGATTTCATAGACTTCAGCCATGTCCGGCATCTGATTGTCGTCATAGCCGCTGTTTGTATCCCCGTGGTATGTGAGCGCGATTTGCTCACCCTTGGCCCCGTAATAGTCAACCAGTTCCTGGCGTGTCATCAGATGCCGGAACGCAATCCAATGCACATCTTCCCATGATCTGGCTGGTGACATGGTGAAATCAGCCCAATGCACATATTCACACCGGATTGACTGCTCACCGATATATTCAATCGGGTTGCCTTCCATGAACGCGCCCATGGCATCCATCTTGACCATGTCCTGGTCAACGGCATTGCCCTCACGGTCTACAAAGGACTGACCGATCGGCACCTCGCCCATTTGGCCCGGTGCCACCTCGCCAATACCCATCACATTATTGACTTGCAGGGGGATGCGCTCTGGATCGCCTTCAACCAGCAGCGGCTCATAAACCATCCGCATGACGCCGCGCCCGACAATCAGCATGTCCTCGACCACACGCCGGACAGCGGCATCAAAGTTGTAGACATCCAGTTGATACTGCAAACCGCGTTGCAGCACGGTTGATATGATGCGCCCGATGGGGTCTTGGTCCTTGAACCGGCGTGTCACACGCGGCTTTGGCGTCTTGAAATACAGACTAGATTTCAGCGTATCCACGTTGGAATAGAAGATATTCATGCGCGTTTCGCGTGTGGTGCGCTCCGGCGTGTCATCCCGATACCGGTCTATGATATCAAAGCAGCGGTCATGCCATGTTTCTTCAAACTTACGCGCACGCCGGATCTGATCATTCCAATACGCCGCGCGATCAGCCTTTTTGGTCGGCTCACGGTCATATGTATAGGATTCAGCCATTTACAATCTCCAGCCTTGCGGCTTGGTCGCGTGTTCCAGCCCTGCCATCATCTCGTCAATGGTGGGTGGACGCCACGGGTCTTCATCTATTTCCGGCGCTCTGCGCTGCCACGGACGCGCCATGCAGGCATAACGGATGTCATCAGCCGCGTGATCTTCTTGCGTGGTGTCGATGTCTTCGAGGCGGTGCTTGTCGTGTGTGAGTACCGGTAGCGTCCTGATCGTGTCCACGCAGTCGCTAGATATAAAAAGCATTGGGATACCATCATCACCTATCAGGCGCTGGCGCACCTGATCCCAGCCATTGATCCGGCTGTTGTCAGCACGCCGGAACTTGACGCCCATTTTGCTCAGACGTTCACCAATTGACGGGCCACCATCAAATTTCCATATGCTTGGATCGCCCACACTAAAATCAATGCGCTCATAGCCCTCACGGCTTCGAATACCGGCACCAACCTCTTCTGCTGTCATCCGCAAGCCCACATTCGGCCTGCCGCTGGAGCCATACCATTCGCGGTATCTGATCAATGCGCCATCAGGGTATTCTTCATGATCGTCTGCGACAGCCCACCACCCCACGGAGAAAGGTGATGCGCTGCCCCAGTCAAATGACCTGAACCGTGTCCAGTGTTCAGGGATATCAAACGGCCTGATGACATGCAGATCGCGCTTCCAGACATCACCAAAGAACGATCCAACGACCAAATCCCAGTCGCCTTCACGCAGGGCGCGGCCCAGTTCTTCAGGCAAGGCGCTAAAACTAGAGGCATATGAAGGGTCGATATATTTGTTGTCGGCCATCTTGGCCGGGATATACATCGTCAGCCAGCCCTTGTCGGCGGCATTATTGGGATCACGCATGGTGTGATCGTAAAAATAACTTTCAGCCGGTGCCGGGTCGATATAGAGCGCCTTCAAGAAATTATGGCTCTGACCGCCTGGGTTGGCCGTCATCACCAAGCGCGGCAGAAACTCTGCCTGTTTTGGCTGAAAGTTGCCTAGACGCATCCGGCTTTTAATGTATCCCAATTGATACGGGGTCATTTGCCCCGCCTCATCGACTAGGGCGATATGTATCTCTGTTCCCTGGATACGGTCACAATCACTATCGCGCTCCAGATACTGGAACTGGATCGTGCTGCCGTTATAGAACTCATAGCGCTTGCGCGTCTCGTTAAAGGTGCCAAGTTCTTGCGGCATTTCCTTTTTCAATGGCTGTATGTGGTTGCTATCAAGTTCAGGCAGTGAGCGCCTAAAGATGAACGCCTGCAAGCCAGGGTTCTCCAAGCAAAAGCCGATGACATCCCAGCGGCCACTATGCGACTTGCCGCCGCCAGCAGCCCCGCCGAACAATATCTGCTTGGCCCTGCACTTATGCAGCAATGCCTGCTTTGGTTGCGGCGTGTAGTCCAGCTTGATTGTTTTCTGGACCATTACCTGAACAAGCCCAAATCATCCCGCACTTGTGTGAGGCGAGACGGGTCTATGCCCAAATTTTCAACTGCTGCGTCAGGTAGGGTTAGGAGTTCTCTTGCAACCGCTGCAAGTCGATCGGGAGCAAGTGATCCAGAACCAGGTCTTGCGCCCCTTGGATTTCCTGCGGGGTCACCAACTCCGCGTTGCCCTTGTGCCGCTTCAAAATCCGGCCCATCGCCTGCTCGAACAAGATCGCCTGCTCCGGCGAATATTCCAGTAGCTGCTTCCCCAGCGTAGAAGCGACCTTCTTTGACAAAGCGTTTAGTTGCGTCTGCTCGAAAGCCATCGTTACCAGTCCATTTCATAATGACAATCTTTGGTGGGCCAGCACTTTCGTTCCAGCCAGTAGATCGCCAATAGTCCTCCAAGTCAGCCAATTCTGTCTGGCTGTAAAAAGACGGGTCGAAATCGATCCGGCCCACCTCTTCAAACCCAAAACTACCATAGAAATCTGGTAAAAATCCATCAGGAAATCGCTCTGAAGGCACTGCAAACGCATCTAATGCTGTCGCGCCCTCTTCGATGGCCTTCAGGACTGTTGCCTTGCCCACGCCTTTTGCGCCAACCTCATTATTTATCACGCTGACAAGCGCCACTTCATCGCCTGTCAGTTCAGGGCCACCTTCAGCCTTCACATAAGTCGCGTTGCCGCTGAGATTGTAAACGTCATCGTAATTATACGATTTTTCCAAGCCAAAAAAGACTTCGCCATCGCCAAGCTGGTACACTTCAAAATTGCCGCCGCGCAGCTTTTTCTGAACCTCCGGCAACTCCATCATTGTCAGCGTTGACGACGCATCACTGCCTTTCAGCGCCTGAACAAACTCTGTTGGGCTTAATCCACCGGCATTTTTGGGCGTACTAGACGATTTCCATGTGCCGGTCAGCAAATCAGCAGTTAATGCCGCTTGGCGTGGGCTATCAATCGATTGCGTGGCTAAACTGCGAATATTGGCAATTTTTTCGGCTGTCAGCGTTTCAACCGGCAGGGCCAAGTCAAATGCACGCCGGACATTTTGTTTGCCTTCAGCCTCTGCCTGGGCAAAGAAATCGGGGAACATATTCCTTGCGCTAGTCACTGGTATTCGGGCAACCGGCTCACCCTTGATGCCGAAATCATAAGAATTATGTTCAAGTGACCCCTCAGTACCAAGGCGCACCAAGTCAGCCTCTTTGTCCAGTTTCACCAACATGATTGCATCACGGCTATTAAGCCCTAGAAGCGCTGGATCGCCAGTTGCGCGTATGATCTTGTCAATGTTTGGCGCACCCAGGGCTTGGCCGCGTGAACTGCCTACAACGTCTGCAATACGCTTGCGTTCTTCAAAATTAAGGCTTTTAACAAACTCTGCCGCCTGTGGGCTTTCAAAACCAGGCCAATTTTTCAGTTTTTGTAACTGCTTTTGATCTGTCCCTGTCCGAACGAATGCATCTAATTGCGCCAGATTCTCTGGTGATATCCGGCCATCACGCACATATGCCAGCGTGTTGCCCAGTATAGAATTCACAAAGGTTGCATTGGAACGATGCGAATCTGGGTTCATTGCGACCACAAGGCCGTAATCAGCTTCTTTGGATAACTTCTTCGTGCCGATGCCTTTGCCTTGTACCGCCCACACAACCCCAGCATCCCTGCTGCCCTTCAGATTTGGAAATTCTGGGCCACCCTGTAGCAACTCAGGGGCATCCAACTTGCTGCTGTCTATGCCTTCAAATCTACCGCCTGCCGCTGTCAAATCAGCAACAATCGGGAAGATGTTTTTACCCTCTAGATCAATGTCGTCGGTGCCGTCAAAACGCAATGTAGGCAAATCATCCACCAACGTATTGGCAGCATCAGCCGCGACATCAGCAGCGCTGGCCACCCTAGCTGCCCGTGGTGTCTTCAATGCAGTCCCAAGCATCGTCGCAGCAGGCAAGGCAGGCGGTATGACAGCACCAGCCGCCATCATCACATCGCCAGCACCACCCAACGCCTGTAATCCAGCATCAAGATAATTGCCTTGAGTGATGTTCTGACCAAAGCTGGGCAGCATCTCACCAGGCTGCATGGGATCAGGCGCACCGCCAAAGATATCAACAACGCCAGCACCCGGCGCAAACAAGCTGGCCGTAGCGCCAGTCGTGTACGCAGGACCAGCCATGTCGCTGAACCGCGTGGGATCAGCCATGTCCTGCACTGATGGCCTGATGCGCCCGAAAAAGGACGGGCTGTCGCTGTTAGGCGTAGCACGCGCGTCAGCCATCAGCTTCTGCGCCATCATGCGACGCGCAAATCCTTGTGGCTGTTCTGCCATTACTCAGCCACTCTGCCAAAATGCCGTTCCATAAATAGCAATGCAGCCTCGCTATTCTTGAAAGAAGGGTGACTAAGATCATACGCACCAGATGGAAAGTCCGGTGGTGGACTCCAGTCATCCCAGGAAGGCCGGTACTTCATCATCTTGCGATATTCACTAATGTTGCTTGCACGCCAGACCCAGCCCACAGCACGCATCAGGCAGTAATGCTCATCAGTAAAGCCAAGATGGGCGAATTGGTTTAAATAGTTGACCCAGACGCTCTGCAAAGGCATCTCACCGCAAAGAGCCACCACCTGGTCAATGTTGTCCTGCGTGCAATAACGCTTGTCCCTCGACAGCATAGATACGCCAGCGCCGTCTATGAACGCACGCCTGTCGCTGCCATCAAAGGGCGCAAGGTCAATGATGCGGGGGCCAGTGTGCAACCTGAAATCCTGTGATTTTGTGGAAGCGGGCGTGTTTACATAACGCCTTCGTCGCCGCGCGACGGCTGGCCTGGGGGCATGCCACGGGGGCCATCAGATTCTGATCCTGCCTTGCAGTCAGGTAGTCGTCAGCCCTGCAATGCACAGCCATGCTGGATCACAGCGCAGGCAGCACATGCTTGTCCCAGCTTTGTCCCAGTTTAGCTGC
>VMHT01047475.1_pt1 | contig 11020 bp, 9 predicted proteins | sample 4693611 | NCBI WGS metagenome assembly VMHT01 (sample SAMN12280063, study PRJNA550983) | marine metagenome | isolation source: seawater sampled from same location over 5 years 0.02-0.2 micron viral filtrate | place: USA: collected off the coast of southern California halfway between the port... ... | reverse complement strand
CATATATCTACTATATTTACTAGGTCTTGTTTGATAACTTCGTCTATGCATCTTTCATTATTGAATATATCTTCGTAATTCAAATGATGAATGTTTGGAACCCATTTTCTAGGTTTGTAAATCGGCCGAAATGACATATTTGAATTGGTTGCTTATGAATGTGAAAAAATGTTTGTAATTTATTTCAATTTTTTATTTTTTGTACTTTTACCTACAATACAATCTCCTATATCATGAATACAAACATAACATAATCATCTTACTTAGTTACTTGCTTTTGTTTTGGAATTTTTTTCCCGCCACCACTACTACTACTCGCCTTCCGTTTCTGCGAAGAAACACTTTCAGACTGGATTTTCTCCCTTTGAGCCTTATATATCAAATATTGTTCTTGAAACGCATCCAATTCTTTGAGCCACATTTGTTGTTCAGTCGTCTTTATCAAAATATCCAATTCATGCTGTGCATTATCACGGTCTTTCATGATTTTCTCCACATTTTCCTGTGTAACCGAATCCATCGGCATTTTCACCAAATATTTGAAATCACCATCAATCAGGTCATATTTGCGACCACTTAATAAATCATGTACTTGTTGAGCAGATTTCCGACGCAGATCCACATCTCCACTCAGATTCTCCTGGATATATTTTGCCTTATTGGATAATTTCACGAGCGATCTTTGTAACTGATCAACTAAATATTCTTTTCGCTTCTTATATGCAACCAAACGGACCCCATAATATGCATCTATGATTTCACGTACATTTGTATATTTATGTAACCGACGATTTGAATCAAACATATGCATATTGGTCGTAGACAACGTCGTGGTCAATTTCAATAGTTTCTCCACACCATCAATATCTCCTTCTTTTTGTTGCATATATTTATCCAGAGTACCCCGGGGAAATACAACCGTTATATTGACATTTACTTCCGTACTCAATGATGTAAAATCGCGAAGCACTGATGGAATCTTCTTACCGTTTTTATCTGTTCCGTCAATCAACGATTCTAAAAACGCAATATATGGCATGGTCCACGTTCCCACAGGAAGTTCGGTAATACATATTTTGTCTTCACCTACTTTTTCATAAACACCTTTTACCAAAAACTTGTGTTCATCTATGGATGTAATGGTTCCCTTGAATCCCTCATAATATGGTTTGAAGTCATATACAGTGTGATTCTCCGTAGTAGCGTTAATTTTTTGCCGTAAATAACCGACCAAGTCCATCGGATTAAATGCAGGTATATTACACGAGAATCCAGTACCAATACCCGATATTCCATTAATCAGTGCAAATGGTAATATAGGTACATAGTACTCAGGCTCCACAATGGTACCATCGTCATCCAAATAATTCAAAACTGGATCGTCCAACTCGGGAAATATGTATCGGGTCAAAGGATTCAATAATGTAAAGATATATCTTTCACTAGCCGAGTCATCGCCGCCTTGTAAGCGTGTACCAAACTGACCATTGGGTTGAAGCAAATTGATATTGTTGGATCCCACGTAGTTTTGCGCCATGTTTACAATCGCCCCATTCAAGGAAGCCTCGCCATGGTGATACGCGCTATGCTCCGAAACATATCCGGAAAATTGCGCGACCTTGATTTCGCTCGTCAGTCTTCGTTTGAATGCTGAATACAATATTTTTCGCAACGACGTCTTCAAACCATCCACCATATTGGGAATAGAACGCGCACAATCATATGTGCTAAAATGGATCAGTTCATTATCGATGAATTCTTCATATTCCACTTTCGGCCGACTGGTATCCAAATATGCGTCTTTGTTATATTGTCCTAACCATTGTTTGCGATCATCCGTGCGCTTTTTGTTGAATATTTTGTCAATCGCATCATCGGTATTTGTACCACACATGAAATCCACGATTTTCTTGTTGGCGAAATATTCCTTGAATTCGGCGGATGTTGACGTTCCCAAACCTTTGAAATATTTGATATTCCATCCGTTTGTGCCTGTATCGCCTAGTGTATTCTTCCAACGGTTATATTCACCATCATTATAGAAACTGTGTATTTGACCCCCCTTTTTCGCCCGCAATATTGGCGTATTCATAAATGACAAGAACCCGGGGATTTTGATCAAAGACGCCCATTCACTGTGGAATAAATTGATACATAATCCTTTGATATGTGAACCATCTGTATCTTGATCGCACAAAATCATGATTTTACCATAACGCAAATGTTTGTGGATATCTTGCATGGATTCATAAACGCGTCCGTTTTCTAATCCGAGGATCTTCTTCAAATCGGTGATTTCCTTGTTGGCGGATATTTTGGCCACTGTTTCACCACGGACGTTCAGCAATTTTCCTTTCAATGGATAAATTCCAATGGTATTACGGTCATCACTAGACAATCCACTGACAATACCAGATAAGGCACTTAATCCTTCGCACAAAATCAGCACACATTGATTGGATTTGTCAGTACCACTGAAATTAGCATCAATGAAATTCGTAATTCCGCGAATTGATTTCGTTTTTGATCCGTCCGTTTTTTTGGCCGCCATGCGATTTTCCTTGGCCTCTGTAATGGAACACGCTAGATCCATGATTCCCATTTTGGCCACTTTGTCTATAAATCCGTCCGTCACATTGCATGTGGAACCGAATTTGGCATATGGTGTGTTTAAGTAATCTTTTGTTTGGCTATCAAACGACGGATTCACCACATCGCATCTCAGAAACAACATGATTTGTTCTTTAATAGAATTCAAATTGACTTTGACCTTTTTCTTCTTTTCTATATAATCTTGCAATTTCCTGGTAATTTGCCCGATGATATGATCCACGTGCTTTCCACCCTTAGAAGTGGCAATACCGTTCACAAAGGATATTTGGACAAATTCATGTGTAGGTGATAAGGCCACGGCGTATTCCCAAAAGTCATCATTTGTCTCATAAACACGATGGCTATTGGTGTCAGACGCTTCTTTTTTGCCAATATATAAATCAATATAATGTTGGAAATTTTTCACAGGTAACAATGAATTGTTAAAGTACATTTTTACTTTTTTCACGGAATGATCACTCACGGCTGCAATATCATAAGTACGTCTTTGTAGTAAACGCATCATGTCGGGAGTAATACCGTGTAGTCCAAATCGCGCATAATCCGGTTTAAAGGTGATTTTTGTGTATGGTTTCGATTTACATCTAGTAATTTTGGCCGGACATATTTCATTTAAATTGTTTTTGAATTCTTGTACATATTTGAGTCCGCGAATATGATCAATGGTTTCTATTTTGCCATATGTAGACCAAATAAGGACGAGTTTAAATCCGAACCCATTCTTACCACCGACTATCTTTTTCTCGTCTTTGTCGTAATTTGTAGAAGTACGTAAATGTCCGAAAATCATTTCTGGTATCCAAATGTCATATTCGGGATGCTTAGCAATGTCAATGCCATTGCCGTCATTTTCCATCGTAATTGTACCGTCTTCTCCAATTTCCACTTTGATTTCAGATACAAACTTCTTATCAAGAAGTGGCGACTGAATCATACGGACAATATGATCACGGCAATTTACAATTCCTTCGTCAAACAATTTGTATAACCCAGGAATGTATTCAATGTCTTTTTGAATTATTTTGGATGATTCATTATCAAATACCCACATAGAGGCATCCACATTTTCCACAGAACCGATATATGTATCGGGGTTGTCCAAAATGTGCTGCTTATCGGTCTTGCGTTGGTATTGTTTGGCTAGTTGACTATCACTCATGATGTATATATGGCGTGTATTATGTATATGATTTTTTAATAATTATTCAATTCAATTTTTTTTGGTTCTTATATTCATAGATTTCCAAATGCACAAAAATCCAAAAAATCCGAGAAATCCGAAATATCCGAAAAATCCAAATATATATTTTCACAACATAGTGTAGATTATAATGTGGACAAGTTTTAGAAACCGGGATTTTTTCAAACATTGTGCATGTGAGAAAGAATTGACACAAAAGGATAATAAACGTATGAACACCTCTACTAATAGTACTCAGATTAGTAGTAGAATGATGCGAGCACAACAAATACGTAATCGCAGTCGTGGTTCCGCCATAAATAACACTATGTCGGGTGGTGTTAGATCTCCATCCATAGTTGTCATTAGTTCTACATCATGTGAATAGAACCATATAAAAATAACTACTTATAATAAGTATAGTTTTGATATTATCTATCCATGATGATACAAATACGTACAATTTTCAAACAATTCACACAAACACGACCATTAGTACTCGGACGTTGGAACCGTTCCAACGAATCACAGACCCACAAAAAGGTAGATTGGGCAAATGAAGATCATTGCGGTACATGTGCATCACCGCCTCTTATCAATAGTTTACCCGAGAATGATCCGATTCGAAAAAATTATCTATATTTAGAAACAATGAAATCGAAGTATCCTTCCACAAAAACTTCAAGTTGAACTTCAACAAAATGAAAAACAGAAGAATATAAAGGTTTTACATTAGTAGTTGTAATGAATCTATTTCTTATTATAAATACTGCCATTTATTTGATCATTTGTCTGCATTACATCCGTTCAAAACGGTCCATTACCACAAAACCATCATCGCGGAATTATCAATCCAATATTCCGCTTTTTTGGAAAATTGCCAATAAACGCGACATAAGTATTTATCAACCCAAACGATACATTTTTAACGATTATCCCATTGCTATTTACAAAGACGCCGAATCACAAGAAGTTAAGGCCATAAGTGATATTTGTATTCATCGTGGTGCGTCTCTTTCGCATGGTAAAATCCGCAATAATTGTGTGCAATGTCCTTATCACGGATGGGAATACAAAGATGGTTTGGTTGATAATATCCCCGGACTTCCAGACACAAAACCTAATATGTTTGGTGTTCCGCGCTTCGAAATCCAAGAAATCAATGATGATATTTATTTGAGACCATCTTATGATATGAATTCGCAAAAAGGTACACTATATAATCACACGATTTACATTCCTCCGGAAGCATCCGACCCGGATTTTGTCCGCATTACTGGAAGACGTCATATTCACCGTCCTAATCATTTGATCACAGAAAACGTATTGGACATGATGCATATTAGTTATGTTCATTCATTCGGAAATTCCCTTTCACCTATTCCGTTCAAAATCGATTATGAAGACATGGATTGTTTATCGGGAAAAACTACTTTCCACTATACAGCGGGGCCTACTAGTATGTCCCGTTTAGTAGGAGGTGCACAATTTGTCCAAGTAGAAAACGAATTTCATTTACCCGATGCCACTGTCACCCGTGTCAAAGCAAACGGTATCACAAAAACCATTATTACACATTGTTATCCTATTGGGAAAAATGAATCTATTTTACATTTTGATCTATATCGGAATTTTTTGAAACATACCTGGTTTGATTCTGTGTTTCAATATCAAATGAAACTAACATTGGATGAAGACGTGGATATTATCAATTATATTTATGATGATTATGTTCAAGGGTTTATGAGCAATAAATTTGATATTACCCAAATAAAATACCGCCAAAAAATGAAACAACTCATAAATAACGTTACAATGGAGAGTCTTTGAATCGCAAAAATTGCTTTCAGTCGCAAAATTGCTTTGAGTCGCAAAATTGCTTAGAAACATACAATAACTATATGTATATTTCTAATAATGGAAGTGTATAAAATGATTGCATTTATTACATATATTTTATGCTGCAATGGATATGGCTGGATACCCTTGCTCGACTTGAAAACTTACAATACAAAATCTCCGTCACAAATTCAAGTTTTAGACAAAGAAGTGGTCGTGTGGGAGAAAAACGGCAAAGTCGTAGTGCAAGACAACGCATGTTTGCACAGAAAAGCACCATTGAGCGAGGGTTATATTGACAAAAATACCGGTAATTTACGCTGTTCTTATCATGGATGGGAATATAGTACCAATGGTTCAATAGTGCATATTCCGCAAAAAACATGCATTGGTTGCCAATATATACACAATACATATTCAACCAAAATACACAATGATATTTTATGGATGAAAACAGAAACAACCGATCAAAACGATGATTTGCCACAACACATTACCAACGTCACAGATGTAGGCAATGACACCGTTGTAGTAGAATTACCATATAGTATGAATATATTATTGGAGAATTTTTTCGATCCCGCACACATTCCATTTGCACATCATGAACTCCAATCACATCGCAATTTAGCCAGTAGTGTCAATAGTTCCTTGATAAAAATGGACGAAAATGGTATTTGTTTCTATTTTGAGGACGCCACATTACCGAACGGACAATTTCGCAACGGAACCATGACCTTCTATAATCCCAATCATTATGAACTCCGATCCATTTATCCCGAAAATGTCTTCTTTGATGGATTACATATTTATTGTGTTCCTTTGCGTGGTCGAAAAACCCGTATTTTCATGCAACAAAAATACAAAAAACGTTATCAAAAATTCATATTCAACCAAATACCTAGTTTCATCAAACATTCATTGACAATGACCTTTTTGGATAGCGATACTATGCTCTTGTATAAACAACAACGTCATTTATTGCGAGACACCAAAAACACCAATGATACCGTGAAAACCTATTTGACACCGACATCGAGTGATTATAGTGTACTCATGTTCCACAAATGGTTGAAAAAGTACAATCCTCATTGGCTGCAATATCTGGGCGACGATTCCCAATACAATGATCGGGATGATCTGGACCGCACCGAAGTGTTCAATCGTTACGCTGCACATACAAAGAATTGTCGTCATTGCAGTGATGCTCTTACAAACCTGCGAAAAATACAATTAGGAATACCTATATGTATATTGTTGGTGAATCTCTACGATGTGGAAATTATATCTTTGACATTTGCTTTTGTCTTATACATGGCGCTAGATGAAATCTCCACTTATTTCACTTTCCGGGATTATGTTCACAATGAAAAATAATATATTTCAGTATAAGGCACCCAACTGGTTTGTATTACATACGAACGTACGTAATATGGTACCATTTTTTTATCGAACGAAAACAAAAAACAATGTCCTTTGAATTCGCGGATGATTTTATCAAACAACGCATCATTGTCTTCTATTTCAAAGACACAATTACAACAATAAAGTATGTCATAATGACCGAAATATAATTCGCGGAAATCCCCACATAAAAATTCCATATGTTGATGGTCGTTTCGATGGTTCTCCATGTGTAGACTGGTATTGTAACGATCAACGTCGATCTCGATCCCAGTTAAAGATAGATGTTCAAAAGAATCGTGTAAATCGGCAATTAGACGCCCGGTCCCACTGCCTATATCCAGAAAATGGCGGTTGTCACAATTCATTGTGGTCAAAATGTCAATCAATGATTGTGAATGGATTTCGCCATAGACATAAGACGACCAATCGGGATTCAGTGATTCGTTGATTTGAAAAGCACTTGGCGCGATCATTTCATTTACAATCATAATATAGTAAAATTCCTTTATTATGATTTATTATGGTAATTTGAATGCCTTGGTAAAGTAAGCCCAGAAGAAAATACCCACAAAACATTTGGAAAACAGATCCAATACATTATAACCTACGTTACGTGTGACGTCATCGAAAAAATAAAAGACTCCATAAAGCGCCCATAAGAAGACAAATACATTATACAGCATCTGGTTATCTATATTGAATCGCTTTTTCAAGAAATTGTCATACAAATAATAATACATGTAAGCAAAGGCACCAAAACCAAATGTATTCGCCGCGATTTTATCCATAACACCGATTTCACCCATGTAGCCAAATCCCAACATCAAATAATTCAGTACTAGCACAACTAAATATTTGCTGAAACTGAGTGCGCCCTCTTTACTATTGTATAAAAAGGCCAACATGAGAACTAGCAACATAATGGGTGTAGTAATGGCCCAATCCACATATCGGGTATTATTGATCTTTTTATAATCCACGGATTCTTCCAAATCAGCCACGAAGTTGCCATAAAAAAATGCCGCTACAATGGAAATACAAGTTTCCAAATTCAAAATATTGCGAACACGGATGTCTTTTGTGCGCATAGACTCAATAAAAGTGATTGTTCCAGTGGTAATAAGGAACGCATATGTAATGTAAAAGGAATTCTTGACAAGTTCATCTTGATTCATTCAACTGTGTATATTATATTGAGTGAAAAAAATGATTTGAATATATGGCAATACGATATTGCAAAACAATGGTACTTTTCATCGGTCCACCTTTTGGGAATTACATTGATTTACCATTTACGGTTTCCATCAAGGGAAGTTATACTTACGACGAAAGACCCGGTCTCATCGGTCAAATTCTACGCACCCTTCGTTACTCGTTTGAGCATCGCGGATGGATCAACAAAATTGGTCTACGTAATAAAGGTATTGATTATGCAATGGCACATTATAATCCGAAACATATTTATAGTCTGGCTATATTGAATTATGATGAAATAGATGCACTGGAAGCCAAGGTGCCGAAAAATGCCAACATTGAACTCAATGTCAGTTGCCCCAATGCGGAAAAACACATGGTATCGGATGGCATTAAACGGTTTTTAAACCACGAACGTCGGTGGTGTATTGTTAAAATCAGTCCTCTTTGTACAATGGAGGAATTTGCCAAATATTATGATCAAGGATTTCGCCAATTTCATTGTTCCAATACGATGCCAACACCACGCGGGGGTTTGAGTGGGCCCGTTTTACGTGCTAATAACTTGAATTTAATACGCGAAATTAAATACAAATATCCCGATGTGGAAATCATCGGTGGTGGTGGAATTCAATCATATAGTCATATGTTACAATATCGCGATTCCGGAGCACAACACTTTGCCGTAAGTACGCTGTTCTTTCATCCCTTCCGAACGGGTATGTTCTTCGCGAATTTTTATAGGAGTTTTTTATTGAATAAATAGCGCAAAATTCACTTACTTACTGGTGTATATACTCAATGTTCGGGCACTAGGATCTGTTGCCTCTATAAAACGCGGCATCCAGAATGTTTGAATAATATACCCTTGATCGGGATAATATTTTTCAAATAATGACCGATAATAGTGTTGTTCAGTTGTTTTAGGTTGATTGTTCATATAAACAACATTTTCAAGTATTTTCCCATCGTCTTTCAATTTGGACACATATTCAGAGATCATTTGCGAAATATTATTCGTATCATCACATACTCCATCACTAAATGCCTCTTTTGTGCGCCATAATACATCATACGGCAATATCGGATTATCTTCATCGTCAAATGCCGCCCTCAGCAAATACTTTTCACTATTTTTGAATTGATCAAAACAATCGTGTTGACCACTGCGATATCGTAACTGTGGTGGAATCGACAAATAAAATTGCGTAAATGTCCGATCCAAAAATGGTGTTCTTGGCTCCAATCCATGTGACGATATACATTTGTCCGATCGCAATACATCGTATTTATGAATATTTCGCAATAAACGCCGACATTCATAGTCAAAATCCAGACAATTTGGTGCATGATTCATATACAAGTACCCGCCTGTCAATTCATCCGATCCATCACCGTTGAAAATCACTTTCGCATTAGAAGGACTATTTTTACTAATATATTTGGCTACTAAATAATTTCCGATGCTTGCCCGTACTGTGGTGGTGTCATAAGACTCAATTGCATAGATGACCTCCGGTATGGCTGCCAAATACTCTTCTTTGGATATAACAATATTTGTATGTTGGGTCTTCAAAAAATCAGCGACTTTCTGGGCATATTTCAAATCCACGGAACCTTCCATCCCAATAGAATATGTTTCAATCTTTTTATCGGGGAAGTAACTGCATACTAAGGCCGTTATTAAACTACTGTCTAATCCACCCGATAGCAAACACGCAATAGGTCGATCGGTGGTGCTACATCGTTTGTAGACTGCATTGGTCAGATTCATTTTGATATATTTCAATATTGTTTGGATAGAAGCACCTTGCAAATGTGAAGTAAACGATTGGTTCACACTGGAAAATGCCGTTTGGAAATAGCGGATTTTTTCCTTTGTAAGGATCCATTGTGCCAATACATTGTTTGGCAACTTATATTCACTATATGATCCCGGTGGAAAATGATGGATTGCATACGGTATTTTTGTACGGATTTTATCAATGATTCCTACAAGCGTTTTCATTTCCGATGCGAAACCGACAAGTTGCCTTTTTTCTCCGTTTTCCAAAATATATAGTGGGCGAACACCATAAGGATCCCTGGCCACATACATTTTTGTATTTTTCGGATCATTATCAATGAGGATGAAACTGAATACACCATCTAATATTGACAATGTATGTTCAATACCATAACGTAAGTAACAATAAATGATGACTTCGCAATCGGATTCTGTTTTAGGTGTAATTCCCAGTTTTTCATATAGTTCCTTGTAATTATATATTTCGCCATTGCAAATCAAAGCGATGTGTTCTATTTGAATCGGCTGATTGGATGACTTGGTTAAACCATTAATGGCCAAACGGTGGAAACCAAATAAGGCTTGTAATGAAACGTTTTGATATTGATGGTCATCGGGGCCTCTTCCGGCACCTTTCATGAACTCATTATAGATGAATTGATCATTCAAATTATAGATTTTGTTATAGATTTGATGGTTTATTAGAGCGAAAATACCACACATATATCTTATGTATAACGAAACGAGATATCTATGTATATGTGATGTGATGTGTTTATATCTTATTTCATGTTTTGTTTATTCGATGATTCGGGTAGACAATATATCACTACACAATAGAATGATTGACGAATATGTTTTGCGATATATAACGGATTTTTTGAAATTGTGTAAACGCTGTAACCGATATGATATATGCAATAAAGAGAAACTCTGTTGTATATGCGGCGATTTTTTCTGTACAGATTGCAAAACGAATCTCATCACCGTATATGGATTTT
>VMHT01090414.1_pt1 | contig 11022 bp, 15 predicted proteins | sample 4693611 | NCBI WGS metagenome assembly VMHT01 (sample SAMN12280063, study PRJNA550983) | marine metagenome | isolation source: seawater sampled from same location over 5 years 0.02-0.2 micron viral filtrate | place: USA: collected off the coast of southern California halfway between the port... ... | reverse complement strand
CTTTATATATCCAAGTATCATTTAACCAAACTAAATCAGAGTTTCTTTTTCTTTTTAAATCTAATACTTCTTCTTTTTTTAATTTTCTATCACCATAGCCACCAGTTCTTGCCATAACTTCTTTTTGTTGATTAGCATAGGCTATAACATCATCACAAAATTTAGGTGTTAATGCTGATTTAAAATACCAATAGTAATTAGATATATTCATACAATATAGTTTGTATAAAATTTAAACTATCCTTTTGATTATTGGTTATGTAATACATATTAGTTGATGGAAACATAATAAACATATTATTTTTAAGTTCTATATCCCAACTTCTACCTTTACGTCTGTTATCTTCGTAATGTATTCTAACATTACAGTCTCTAACATTTACACCATATAACAAAGTATAATCAGGTGAGTTACGTAAATCTACTGGATCTATATTTAATAACGGAATTGTTCTTTCTTGTGGCTTATACATATTACCCCACGTTTCTTTGTTAATTAAATTAAAACCATATTTAAGATTAACATGATCTCGCATATATGTATTTAACATATCCCAAGTTCGTGAAAATGGAAAAGGTGAATCTGTAACTTTTGATTTTAAAATGTCGTTTTGTAATTTATCTAGGTCAATGTCCCAATCTTTAGGCATCGCTACATCACCGTAATATAAAGCTTGCTCTGTTAATACTTTCTTTTGCATACCACCACCATTTTTAATTTATGCTTTTGTATCTGTCAAGTCCCAAGACTGTCCGTCTTCATTCCACAAATATACCCAATTATGAGTAGCAGGTGTATTTTCATCTGCTGGAGTATTTTGTGATTCTTGTTCAGCTGTCAATGCTGGAGCATCACCAATTGGTGATTTCCAATTTGCAGTTGTAGTATCTTTTACCCAAGAAGCAAAAGATTTTTGAGGCCAAAAGATATTATTATCTTCATCCCAAGTATAACCTATACCTGCGTAATTTCCTCTTAAAGGTGTTCCGCCATCTTTGTGTGTATTACCTGATGTGTTGTATGAAGTTTGAATCCACATTTGTGCAGGCCAATTATTATGTTGTTCTAAATATTGTTGACCTACTGTTTCGTCTTCAACACCATCAGCGTTAAGCATATCTTTATTATCTAAAGTTAATACTTGAATAACTTTTCCGTTTGATCCTATTTTTGCAAAATGTGCCATAATGTTTCTCCTTATATCTTATTTTTAATTATCATTCAATTATTTAAATCTATACCTTATTATTACTACTCCAGATCCTCCTGAACCACCATTATTACTAAAATTAGTTCCACCTCCGCCACCACCGGTGTTTACAGTTCCTGAACCTCCTGCACTTCCACTAGGGTTTCCACCTGGTAAAGGATTGTCAGAACCATTACCTCCACCACCTAATCCTCCTTGAGGAACAGCTGGTGCTGCACTAGGGGCACCTCTTCCACCACCACCTCCGCCACCATGAGCGACTGGTGATCCTGTAATACTTATTGCTAAACCTGCTCCACCATCTCCACCACAAGCTCCTGCTTGACCTACAGCGGTAAATCCTCCACCGCCACCACCTTGGTGATCAGATCCATTGTTTCCAGCTCCACCATTATTTCCTTGTGCTGGACTAACAGAAGGACTGTTTCCACCTCCTGCCGCACCACCACCAGGTCCATTTACTCCAGCTCCACCGCCACCTGAACCTCCGTCACGACCATCTTTATTAACTCCACTACCACCACCGGCACCTCCTCCAGATGTGATTGTTGAAAATACGGCATCATTACCTGGAGCACCTCTTGCTGAACAAGGGCCAGCAGCTCCTACACCACCTGCTCCAACTGTAATTGGATAAGATGTTGCTGAAACCGGTAAACCTGCAGGTGCTTTTAAAGGTGAGCTTGAACAATAAGTTGTTGCTGAAAATCTAGTTCCACCAGCACCTCCTCCGCCACCAGAGTTTCCTCCTGTGTTATTCATTCCACCCGCACCACCGCCAGCTACTACTAAATAATCTACTACATTATCTGGAGAATTTTCTGCTTCAGTTGTAACTTGAAAAGTACCTGGTCCTGTAAATTTATGTACTTTAAAATTTCCATCTTCAGTTATAGTTCCTCCTGTAGCAACTAAATATTGTTTTGTTATATCTGATGGGTTTCCTGTAAACACAGATTGCCAACCTGTTGTTGCATCTATGTAAACTAATTGAATTGCTGAATTGGCTTTTCCTATTATAAGATTATCTGTGCCACCATTTATTTTATTTGAATTTCTATTTATGACAATAGAGTTTGTTGCTGCTGTGCTATTGTAATCAGAAACACCAATTACATTTCCTGCGCTTGGTGAACCTGGTAAAGTTATGGTTACTTCTCCACCTGCTGTGTTTACAAAATATCCTACTCCTGATACTCCAGTAAAGTCTCCTGTTTTAGGTGTTGTGTCCCAAGATATCTCACCTGTAGAACCAAAACCTGCTGCAGTTCCAGCGTTTGAAATTGTTGCACCACTAGGAATTGTGAACGTATCACCACTATCACCTAGGGTGACAGTTGTTCCGGATCGTGGGCTAATTTTATTTACTTTTACTTCACTCATAATTTATCTATTGAAATTTGTACCTTATTATTACTATACCTGAACCACCATTAAAACCATTAGTTCCTACAAATTCAGTTCCACCACCACCGCCGCCTGTGTTAACCGTACCTGCAGTTCCTGGGGCAGCAGGATTTCCTTCTCCATTACCGCCTCCTCCAGTTCCACCAGCTCCTCCTGGAGCTGATCCTGGACTTGTTCTACCTGATCCACCTCCGCCACCACCTCTTGCGACTGGACTTCCTGTAATTGAACTTGTTGCTCCTGCACCTCCAGCTCCTCCTGCAGAGTTACCAGATGTATTACCTCCAACTGCAGTAGCTCCTCCGCCACCACCTCCAGAGTGAGAATTGGTAGGACCACTTGCAGATCCACCAGTACTACCTTGTGCTGGACTTACCGGTGGAGTATTACCTGCTCCTCCTGGATTAGTGTTAGAACCACAACCACCTCCGCCTCCACCACCAGATCCTCCTGCAACACCAGATGCAGGATTTCCTGCACAAGGTGCTGATCTAGAACCACCACCTCCACCACCTGCTGATGTTATAGTTGAAAAAGTTGAAACTCCTCCTGATACTCCTCGGATAGCAGGAGGACTACCTGCTGTACCGCCAGCACCTCCACTACCCACTGTTATTGGAAAACTTGCTACTGTTAGTGTAACTGCGTTTGTTGGTGCGTTTGCTACTAAAGGCGATGCTGTAAAATTATCTACTGTTGCATTTCTACCTTCTCTATAACCACCGGCTCCACCGCCGCCAGCTCCTTCTGAAGCTCCTCCACCGCCGCCTGCAACTACGGCGTATCCTACAGTATTTTCAGCTGTTGTGGTAGATATTGAAGATACCGCAAAAGTTCCGGGTCCTGTAAATGTATGAATTTTAAAATTTCCACAAGTTGTAATAGTTCCACCTGTAGCTGTTACAAAACTTACTCCTGTAATATTACTTGTTGAATCTTGAATATTTTTCCAACCTTCTGTATCATCAACATAAACAAAAGTTACTGATTGACCTTCTGTGCTTAAAGCATTTGAAGCTGCAACACCACCAATTTTTTGTGAGCCGTTTGGTGTAATTGTTAAATTATTTGTTTGAAAAGTATTTGTGTAATCTACAACTGAAACTATTGATCCAGCAGAACCTGCTGGTAAATTCATAGTAAAAGCCCCACCTGATGTGTTAGCAAAATAACCTTCACCATTAGCTGCTGTGAATGTAGCTGTTTTAATTGATCCTGTCTGCCAGTCTACAGTTCCTGTTCTACCAAAACCTGTCTGTGTTGCACCTGATGCTAAAGCAACGGTACCACCACAACGACCTAATGTAATTGCAGAGCCATCTACAACAATGGGATTACTTGCTCCTGATCCGATTGTAGTAGTTGTTCCACATTTTTTAATGATGTTTGAATCATCTGAAACTTTATTTATATTATCTACTTTAATTTTACTTGTCATAATTATTGAAATTTGTATCTTATTATAACTATACCAGATCCACCGGTACCAGAATTAGATGATCCTGGACCACCTGGTGATCCTCCACCTCCACCTGTGTTTGCAGTCCCTGGAGTAGCATCTCCTGGATTTATTGCACCTGCACCACCTCCACCTTTACCACCTGTAGAGCTTGCTCCTGGACTTGGGGCTGGCACATCTGTTCCTCCACCACCTCCACCTGCATAATATCTAAATGAACCACAAGGTTGACCGTTAGCACCAAAAGCTGTTGGAATTCCTGCTCCATCTCCTCCTGGACCACCTGCATTTGTACCTTGACCTGGACCTCTTGCTGAATTTCCTACAGCCATAGCTCCACCACCTCCACCACCGCTTGAGTTACAGGATACACCATCATAACCTGAACCACCTGCATTTCCTTGTGACGGTGATACTGGTGGAGTATTACCTGTTCCTCCTGCATTTGGTACACCACCTGGATTAAAATAATGATTTGCTGGTTGAGGACTACCTGGATTACTTTGTGTTCCTCTTGATCCACCACCTGAACCTCCTGGACCACCTGCAGAGTGTCCCGGTAGTGTTGGTGTGCCTACTCCTGTATTAGAAAAAGGAGAACTAGTTCCTGAAATTGGACTGGGTTCTCCTCCACCTCCACCACCACCAGCGCCTGTTAGTGTTGAAAAAGTTGAAATATTACCATTACTTCCTTGAGCATTACCAGGGTTCACTCCTACTGCACCTCCACCACCAATTACAACTGGATATGATTGAGCTGAAACTGGTAAACCAGCAGGTGCAGCCAAAGGTTTTCCTGGGTATGTTGCAGGAGCTAAAGAAGGTGATGCAAATCTAAATCCACCACCTCCACCTCCACCTGATGAATTAGGTCTACCACCGCCACCACCTCCACCTACAACTATATATTCTACCGCATTACAAGCAGGTGTTGAAGCTGTTTGAGACACTGTAAATGTTCCTGGGCCTGTAAATGTATGAATTTTAAAATCACCGCAAGTTGTTGTTGTTCCACCTGTTGCAGCAATAAATCTTTCTCCAACATACCCTGTTCCTTCTTCAACCGCTAACCAACCTTTTGTTGCATCAGCATAAACTAAAGTTAAACTTTCATTATTTGTATCTCTTACACTATCATTAGCAGAACCATTTAAATTAGATCCAGCTCTGCCTATTGTTAAATTAGCTGTTGCAAAATTACCAGCGTAATCTTTAAGAGCTACAATATCTCCAACTGATGGAGAACTTGGTAAAGTTAATGTAAAAGCTCCTGTAGTTGCTGTGTCACAAAAATATCCTTCACCAGATACTGCTGTAAAGTTTGCTGTTTTAATTGACGTTTGCCAATTAACGGATCCATTTCTTCCAAATCCTGATTGTGATGCACCTGTTCCAAGTGTTACTGTATCACCAGATTCACCTAGTGTTAATGTTGTTCCACATTGTGGGGCTACTGTATTTACTTCTATTTTACTCATTAAACTATTACCAACGTTCCTGTTACTGTTATTGTATTAACAAAAGTTACTGGACCTGCTAATACTGCGGACTCAATAACCATATCTTTGTTATCAAGCGTTTCCGCATGTGTATAAATTTGTTCTGCTCCCGGTTTGTTACCGATATATATTGTGTTATATAAACTATCCATTTATCCTCCTATGCACTTATTGAATCAACAACGCTAACATAAACATCAGCACTTGATGCTGTATCTGACTCTACTTTTAATACGTCAGTACTTTGCATCACAAATTTAGCACCGCCTGAAACAAGCTCTACAGCACTGTTTGGTGGAATGCTTAAATCTTTACAAATGTATCTTGTTTGTGATCCACCCACACTTACGAATACATCTATTTTGATTGCTGAAGTTAATATGTTTGCGATTCTGATTCCAATGACTGCATCATTTGAATTTGCTGTAAATACTGTACCTGCACTGTTTGTTGCTTGTACTGCATATCTAGTAAAATCTTGTGCCATATTCCTCCTATAAAGCTATTGCCATTGCAACAGCAAATCCATTACTTGCTGCACCTACTGGTACACCACTTGCATCTAAATAAACTGATTTACTTGCAGGCATTGTACAAAATACACTTAGTGTACTTGAACCACCTGAATTAAAATTAACTAACGAATCACTGTTAGAAGATGAAAGCACAGTTGATCTTGATAAGGTATCTGGAGTTGCATCCGTAACAGTTCCTATTCCAACTTCAAAATTAGCTGTACCTTCTTCAAAGATACAGTAATAAGTTGTGTTACTGTTTCCAACACCTGCAACAAAAGTTTCAAAACCTGTTACAGCTCCTGCTAAATTTATTGTACCAGTACCTTGTGATGTACTAGTTTCTTTTACTCTATCGTTTATTACTAGTGCCATTTATTCTCCTATGCCATGCTTATAATTGCATTAGCTGGTGTTGCTGGATTAGGATAAGTAATTTTAAATGTACCATTAGTACAAGTCTTATCTCCTCCAAAATCTAATACTACAACTAGCGGATCACCCGTAGCTGTATCATTATAAATAGCTGCGTACGCTGCTGTGAACGTTGCACTCGACCAAGTTGAATCTCCAAAGTCAACTGAAGCAACAGCTGTTGAAGATGCAACTGCTTGAGACGATAAATCTTGTCTTGTATAGTTACTACTTCCACCTGTGCTGACTTCGTTTGTTGCAGAGACTGTTGTACTTGCTGTTGTGTAAACAGAAGCAATTGATCCTGTGTACAAAGCTATCTTAAATGTATTTCCACCCGACGCAAAGTTGTGTGTTCCTGAAAACAACTCTCCACGAAATGAGTTTGGTATTACGTTAGCCATATGTTTTTATCTCCTTAATAATCTGATGGAAAAGGTGATTTAAGAGCTGTCCGAATAACCCCATCTTGATATTCGTCTCTGCGTCTTCTACCTTGTTGTTCGATAGAATACGTTTGTAAAGCATCATTATATGCTTGCGTATAGTATTGTACCATATCTGGCGGACCTTTCAAGTACCCATATGCATTGACCAAGGACCCGTATAAAAGTAAGTCTTGATATTTGTTAGACAGATAAGTCCCATTTGTACTTGGTGGTGCAGCCCCTGTAGTTACAGTTATGCTTTCAGGCTGTTTAATATAAGCTAAAGTTATTTCATATTGAGCATCTGGAGTAGGTGCTACTACCCAAAAATTAGCATCCCAATTAGCATAGTATTTAGGTAAGCCTTGTGCTGTGCCTGGGGTATCATAATAAGTTGCCATATATGAAGTATCTTTTTTTTCTAAAAAAAACTGTGCTCCTGTGCTTGTGTCTTTTAATTGAGCATATCTTATAATTCTTAAATCTGATGGAATAGTTACATATCTATTACCAGTTACTAAAGTTGAAGTAGCATAAAATCTATTGTCATCATTATCTGATGATCTGTAAATTTTGTTTTCTGCATTTTTAATTGTTGTATCTAAAATAGCATCAGTTAAAACTGTGCTACTAACTTCAGTGTAGTTTCTAATATCATCTCTTAAATTTGCTAGTGTGTAAGCCATTATACTGATCCTCTTCCTACTGGACTAAAATAAACATTTGGTCCACCACCAACTTCTGTTGTTGTTGCAGCAGTTGGTAACGTAAACGTAAACCCTGTATTTACCGTAATTTGAGCAGGCATGCCAGGATTATTTTGTGTTCTAGTTGTAATGCTAGCTACATTAAAAGCACCAAAAATACTTGCACCAACTTTATGTTCAAAAGCTGTTGTAGCTGGAGGTGTTATTCCTCTAAAAGGAGCATTAGTTGCTCGTGTTAAACCTGAAAGTGTTTGTGTGCCTGTTGTATTAGTTGTGTATTTTATAACTTCAAAATTTTTTTGTGGAACGTAATCAGGATTAGTTGCAGAAGGTGTTGTAAAACTTTCAATAAAAACATAACCTGATGATGGAAATTGAGTTGTTTCATTACAAACTATACTTGAAGATGTTGTTGTCATGTTAGTTGCTAAAACTGCAAAAGGAGATAGTAAAACATTATTTACACCTCCAACAGAATTATCTGTTACATTTAAAAATGTAACTGCGTCTCCAACTTGTAATTGACAATTATTTAAAGTTACTGTGGCTGTTGTAGTTGCATTCATAGATAATGGATCAGGATTTAAAATTCCTGGACTTGGTATAGATGGTGATCTAGGTCTTGCATGTTCTAAAGCTTGTGGATCAGCACCATGTGGTTTAGGACTTACTTGTGGTGACTTTGGTTCAAACTCTGAAGTGTGAACTCTAGCACCTGTCCACTCAACAACCATTTCTTGATATGGAAATGCTAAACCAGATCTATCAGAAATGAATTGTGCATATTTACCTGATGAAAATTTTGCCATTATCCATTACCTGGGTAATAAGTTTTTGGTGTTAAGAATGAACTAGAAGGTGAACCATCTTCTGATAATGCTCTTGCTAATTCATCTTCATATAATAATTTTAAAGTTTGTGTTCTATCTAAAGCCCATTTTTGTGAAAGGTAAAATGCTAAACCTGAAACCATACAAGGTACAAATCTATTTGGTACATCACCAACGTTATCGTAATTACCTGCGTCTGTAATTCTTTTTACAAAATTTATATACATGTAGTTTGCAGCTGCGGTTGCATCTGGTGTAGGATAAATACTTACAGTTGTTTTATCAATAAATCTTTGAACCCAATATTGTGAAGGAGTTCCCTTTGATAATTTATTTGAAAAAGCAGAATAAGTTGATCTATCAACTTTTGTCATTGGAGAATCAGATTGATTTGTTGTTCCATAGTTTTGTCTAAAACTAGCTTCCATAATATCGGATAAACCATAAACACTAGCTGGAGCTACAGTTGTTGTACTAGCTCCATCTGACGTGTCTCTATAAAATATGTATTCTGCTTGACCTTCTACTAAATCTATATTTGTATTTCCAATTTCCCAATAGTGTAAACCTCTGTTTTCCCATTCTTGAAATAAAATATTTAAAGATCTTCTAGCTGCTTTTAATTGATATCCTGTAATACCTTGAACTCCACATCTTTCGTAAGCATCTTCAATTACTTCATCAATTGTAAATGATGCTTCAAAATTTGCAGTAGTAGAAATAGATCCTGCAGCTAAAGTATATGCAGCTCCACCCATGCCTGCGTGCACGGTGCAATAGTAATATAAAGTTGGAGCGTTAGTTGCTACAACAATTGTAGTATTTGATCCTGCGTTTCCAATTACCCCATTAGTCGTCACACCTGTTGTGTAAGGTGCAGCAGGTGAATTGTTTGCACTTGTTGAAAATGCAAAGACATGAGTTGCGTTTGTAGAATCGGAAGTATCAAAGATATATGTATTACCTTCAATTAAATTTAAGTCAGGACTAACGCTACCGTTAATATACCATTTATTACCGGTTCCGTACTGATTAGTACCCGAAGCTACGGTTACTGTGTAAGTTATAGTAGCCACAGTTTACCTCTATCCGTCGAAAAATATAGTTACGCTGTCGTATCCTGCACTAATGTTTACATAAGCTCCATCATCGAACAATATTCCATTGTCTGGAATGTATGGATCAACCATACCTGCTGCTGCAGGTGCATCGATCTCAAGTAATTTTGTTCCTGATTGAGATGTATTTCTAACTGCTAAAGCTCCAGCTGTTCCTGAATCACTTACACCATGTAGACCTCTAACTTTAGTTCTACCTTCAAATAATACACCTTGTGTAGTAGTTGTAGCAGTGAAACCTGCTGATGTGTTTGTTCCTACAGCACCATTAGCTGCAATTGAAGTTACTGTTAAAAAAGCTTGAGTAGTTGTTACAGTGGTACTGTTAGGTCCAGCTTTAACTTCAGATACTGTGCTTCCACTTGCATCTGTGCCTGTAATTGTAAAATTAACTCCAGAAATATTTCCTGTAGAAGTTAAAGTTACAGTTGATGCCATGTTAGAACCATCATTAACAGCAGTTCCAGTTAGGTTTAGATCTCCAGCGCCACCTAAAGTTTGACCAGCTGCAATTGAAGTTGTGCTTGCACTTACTGCCTTAAACATTTTTGCTTTTACATTTGTTACGTTTGACATTTGTTTCTCCTTAAATTCATGTGGGCCGGAGCCCACACAAAATTAATTATTAAGCTATTGTTGCACCTTGAACTGAAGTAGCGACCCAACCAATAGTACTATTCCAAACTAAAGTAGCTGATTCAGCTACTGCATCGAAAGTAATGTTAGTTCCGTTTGCAAAAGTAGTTGGAGTTAAAGTTCCATTTCCACCATCAACAATCATGTTAACGATTTTAACTTGTCCTGAAGTTGTACCATCAGCTAAAGTTAATGCATCAGCTCCAGTAGTAGTTAGTTCAGTTACTAAGTTAGTTAAATCAACCGCTCCTGCGCCTGTTAATGTTTGCACACCACCTCTAATAGTAGCGTTGTAAACAGCATCAGTAGTTATCGCACCAGTTGATGTATTTTTTGTTATTTGTTCAAAACCGTTTTCCGATCGTACCGGTCCTGAAAATGTAGTATTTGCCATAATTTTTCTCCTTTTCCTAGTTGTGATACATAGTCTCTAGGCCGTCGACTATACGCGTCTATATATCATTTAAATTGTATAGTAAATAATCTATATAGTAGTTTTGAGTAGAGTGCAAGAGGGTGTGTAATGTGGAGTAGAATTTTCCAACGATGTAGCTTTTTATTAAGTAGCTACAGAAACTTGCGGAGCAACACCTTCGACAGTGTTCTGTCTGTGGGCAATTTCAGCTTCTTCAAGCTTGATCTTTGTGATGACTTCTTTAACTTTGTCATCGATCCTGACCATTTCAAGAGTATATCTACCATTAGATAGATGCTCCTGTTCCCACTTCAACTCCAAGGACCTTTTTTGTTTGTATAGGTCTTGTATCATCATTAACCTCCTCATAGGTTATTCGATTT
>VMHT01162876.1_pt1 | contig 11025 bp, 10 predicted proteins | sample 4693611 | NCBI WGS metagenome assembly VMHT01 (sample SAMN12280063, study PRJNA550983) | marine metagenome | isolation source: seawater sampled from same location over 5 years 0.02-0.2 micron viral filtrate | place: USA: collected off the coast of southern California halfway between the port... ... | reverse complement strand
CAATAGTAAACCATTGGTTGAGTATGATATACAGTCCCCAAAAATTCAAACTATTGAAAAAAAGACTGTGGTAACAGGAAAGGTAATTCCTGAAGATGAAGTAGAGATCAAGCCCCAAATTTCAGGGATCATAGAAAAACTATTTGTCGAGGAAGGCGATTTGGTGACCAACGGGGATCTGCTGGCCAAAGTAAAGGTGGTTCCCGATGAACAAGCTTTAAACAGTGCCAAAGGAAGACTTTCCAACACCTTGATTTTGTTGAAAAATGCCGAAGTTGAATTCAAAAGGAATCAATCCCTGTTCGAAAAGGAAATAATCTCCAAACAACAATTTGACAATGCAAAGCTGAGTTATGATCAGGCCGAACAAAATGTAAAAAATGCGCGGTCTGACCTTCAAATCATCAAACTGGGATCTGCAGGGGGTTCTTCTATTGCCAATACCAATATCCGAGCTACGGTAGCGGGAACCATTCTTGAAATTCCGGTCAAAGAAGGGGATCAAGTCATTGAGAGTAATACTTTCAATGCCGGTACTACCATTGCTACAGTTGCCGATTTGAATAAAATGATCTTTGAGGGGAAAGTAGATGAGGCTGAGGTCGCAAAACTGGTTATTGGAATGTCACTTAAGGTAAACTTGGGCGCCATTCAAGATAAAGATTTTGATGCTCAACTTAAGTTTATTGCCCCCAAAGGCAACGAGGAGCAAGGAACCGTTCAGTTCAAAATCGAAGGAGATGTTTACTTGGACAACTCGGTTTTTATCCGTGCGGGCTATAGTGCCAATGCTTCACTGGTTCTTGAAAAAAAGGACAGTATTATTGGCATTTCAGAGGCATTGTTGCAGTTTGATAAAATCACTAATGATCCCTATGTTGAGGTAAAAAATGATAAAGGAACATTTGAACGAAAAAATATTGAAATAGGAATTTCGGATGGGATCAATGTAGAGGTCGTATCGGGCCTGAGTATGGACGATGAGATAAAAGTTTGGAATAAGACTGAACCTGTAAAAATAGGTGAGGAAGATGAATCTGAAAATAAATAATTGAACATGAAATCAACCCAACTCTACTTTACAGTCATTTTGCTGTTTGTGGGCATTCATGTAACAGCTCAAACCCAATCCATGAGCCTGACGGAATGTGTTCTGATGGCAGTTGAAAAAAACATCAGTGTTAAACAAAGTGAACTTTCCCTAAACGATGCCGAAGTTGACAAAAGTGATGCTAAAGGTAACTTTTTGCCTACCTTAAATGCACAGGCCAATCATACATGGAATATTGGGCTCAATCAAGACATTACACGAGGTACACTAGAGAATAGGACGACACAGTACACTTCCTTTGGGGCCAGTTTGAACGTAGATTTGTACAATGGCCTCCGAAATTTAAATCAGTTGCATCGTGCCAACTTAGCCATTTTGGCCGGTGAATACCAGCTGGAGGATATGAAAGACGATGTCCGATTGATGGTAGCCAACGCCTACCTGCAAATACTGTTTAATATCGAAATATTAGAAGTTCAAAAATCGCAATTGGAAATTACCCGAAAGGATGCTGAGCGCACCCAAGGTATGATTGATGCAGGAACTAAGGTAAAATACGATCTGTTGGAAATTGAGGCCACTATGGCCACACAGGATCAATCATTGATCCAAGCCGAAAATAATTTAAGGCTGTCCAAAATTAATCTGGCTCAAATGCTCTTGATCACAGATTATGAAAATTTCGATGTGGTGACCATAGATGTAGAGGCACCTTTTGGCCAGATTTTATTTCAAAATCCCAAGGATATTTTTGAAAAGGCATTGACTCATCGAAATGATATTAAACGCTTCATAACCAATATCGCCATTGCCGAAAAAGACGTTGAGTTGGCCAAAGGCACACTTCAGCCAAGTCTGAGTGCTTTTTACGGTTACAACACTCGTGTTTCCTATGCAGATAGGATTACGGGGGATGGTAAGTTTACGGATGTTCCCATAGGTTTTTTATCCTCAACCAAAGAACCTGTATTGCGATCTGTTGAAGGCAACAAGGCCATTGGCCCCGTCCCTTTTGGAGAGCAATTTGATCGCAATGCAGGACACAATATCGGTTTGAGGCTCAACATTCCCATTTTCAATGGTTTTGTCGCCAGAAACAGAGTGGAGCGTTCCAAAGTAAATCTATTGCGGTCTCAAAATCAATTGGAACAAGAAAAGCTCAATTTGGAAAATACCATCAATCAAGCCTACAACAATGCGGAAGGCGCTTTCAAATTTTATGAGGCAGCCCAAAAAACAGAATTGGCGCGTAGAAAAGCCTACGAAGATGCAATCAACCGTTTTGAAGCAGGTGTGATGAATGTTTTTGATTTTAATCAAATCAAACAGCGTTATGAGAATGCTGCCTCGGATGTGGTTCGCGCCAAGTTTGATTATATTTTCAAATTGAAAGTCCTTGAGTTTTATTTTGGCATCACCATTAGCCTTTAGATTTATAAAACTTTAGGGTACGCAGGAGCTATTCATTTTTCTATTTTTGTAAAGTGAGTGTAATACTGCATATAGAGACCGCTACCAAAAACTGTTCTGTAGCCATCAGTAAATCGGGTGTGATGATCGCTCTAAAGGAACATTATTCCGAGCAATTCAGCCATAGCGAGCAATTACATGGTTTTATACAAGATGTATTGAAAGAAGCCCGGATGGAGATGTCCTCTCTCGATGCTGTAGCCGTGAGCAAGGGTCCGGGTTCATACACAGGTTTGAGAATAGGTGTCGCTACTGCCAAGGGCATTTGCTTTGCTTTGGATTTGCCATTGATAGCAGTAAATTCTCTTCAAATCTTATCAGAAAAGTACCAAGAAAGCAATCAAGCCATATTATTTCCCATGTTTGATGCCCGTCGTATGGAGGTTTATGTAATGGTGCTCAATGAAAAGAAGGAAATCCTAAAACCTACCTCTGCTGAAGTTTTGAGTACTGAAAGTTTTAATGAATTTCCAACCTATGTCCAATGGATTTTTATGGGCGAAGGTGCTGAAAAATGTAAGCAATTATTTGATGCACCCAACATTGAATACCGAAGCGATATTCAGTATCCATCTGCTGCTGAAATGGTTTCTTTGGCATGGAAAGCTTTTCAAGGCAAAAACTTTGAGGATTTGGCCTATTTTGAACCCTTTTATCTCAAAGATTTTTACACTGCAGCCAAAAAGATTGGGGAATAAATTATCCGTTGACGGCCTCTACCTTTTCAACTTTACCGGGAAGCATTTCTTTTAAGATGTTTTCGATGCCATTTTTGAGAGTAAAAGTAGAGGAGGGACAACCACTACAAGCCCCTTGAAGTACGACCTTAACCCTTTTGTCGGTATCCTCATAGGAGTCAAAAATGATGTTTCCACCGTCTGAGGCCACAGCAGGTTTGACATACTCCTCCAAAATTTTAACGATTTCCTGCTCGGTATCATTTAAAGGGTGATCTGGGCTTGTAGTGGTTGCCTTTTTGTTGTTTAAAACAAAGGAGGGACCCAAAATCGTTTTTTCTTCCTCTAAATAGGATTTTATAAAGGCTCTTATTTCCATTACAACTTCTTCCCAAGGAGTAGTCTCGTGTTTGGAAATGGAAATATAGTTTTCATCCATAAACACCTGTTCGACAAAAGGAAAATTAAATAGTTCCTTAGCCAGAGGGGCATCTTGGGAGGTATCCGCTTTTTCGAAAGAAAGGGCCTGATCCGTAATTTTTTTGTTGACTACAAATTTCATGGCTGATGGATTGGGGGTGCTTTCTGCATAAACAGTAACGGGTACTTTTGCAACTTCTTTTATTTCATTGAGTATTTCCCCTCCTTCATTGAGGTAGTCTTCGATCTGTTCTGCTACTTCCTGGATGACCTCTTCCCAATCTAAAATATCGAATCGTTCTACGATCAGTGAACTGTTTTCCAGTGCCACTTTTTTAACAAAAGGGAGGAAGAACAATTGTTTTACCAGAGGCGCATCAGCGGCTTGGTCAATATTGGTGTAGGTCTTTGATATAGAAATATTAAGGGGAGGAGTAATGTTGAATTTTGCGATGCTCGCTCCTTTTTTACACGTGGCTACTATGCGAATGTTTTTCATGCGTTTAAATTGAAGTTAATTAGCTGATATTTTATTCATTCTTGCCTCCCTACAGGCAGGTCATTTTGTTGAGAAATTTATCTTGCTTGTTTAAGCCCCTCTATGAGGGTTTCATCTTTTTTTACAAATTTAGCAAAAACAAACCCTAAAAAAATAAAGCTAAGGTTCTTAGAGATCAATTTTATAATTTAGACATCAAACCAAAATTATGTTGATCAAGTCAGTTCGGGGATTTACCCCCCAATATGGTAAAAATTGTTTTTTTGCTGAAAATGCAACCCTTATCGGAGATCTCACCATGGGAGATGATTGTTCTATATGGTATCAGGCAGTTGTTCGTGGAGATGTGAACAGTATTACTATGGGTGACCGGGTAAATGTGCAAGATGGTGCAGTTATTCACGGGACTTTTGAAAAATCGGCAACTACTATTGGAGATGATGTATCTATTGGTCACAATGCTATTGTTCACGGTTGCACCATTGAGGATCGGGTTTTGGTTGGTATGGGAAGCATCATAATGGATGATTGTGTGGTAGGATCCAACAGTATTATCGCTGCAGGTAGTGTTTTGCCTAAAAAGACCATTGTTCCCGAAGGAAGTGTTTTTGCCGGGATTCCCGCCAAAAAAATCAAAGAAATTAACCCTGAATTGCAAAAGGGAGAAATTGAGCGCATAGCTGCCAATTACATTCATTACGCTTCATGGTTTAAATGAGGCAAAAAAAAACTCCCCATTGGGGAGTTTTAAATATTATTTAAGAAATGGACTAAAACCCTAATTCTTTTTTTACTTCAGCCATGATGTCTTTTCCTTTGGCAATGATGACACTCCCTCCGGCAGAGGAATCCAAGACATAATCGTATCCCAAATTAGCAGCGACCTTATCAATGGCTGCTTTGGCTTTGTCGATGAGTGGCTTCATCATATCAACAGATTTTTTTTGCAATTCCTGAGAAACAGTTTGCTGATACTCTTGAATATTTTTTTGCATACCTTCCAACTCCTTTTGACGCGATTGATTGGTAATTTCCGTTTGGTTGGCTGCATCAGCAGCATAAGTTTGAGCCTTTGTTTGGAATTCTTTATAAGTGGTTTCCATGTCAGCAGTGTAAGTCTCTTCTAACTTTTTTAATTCTTTTTGAGCCGCAATTACTTCGGGCATCTCACTGATCAATTTTTGAACTTCAATATGGGCTACTTTAGCCTGAGCATGAGTCATGCTTAATGGAGCTAACAAAAACAAAAGCGGTAAAAATAGTTTTTTAAAACTTTTCATTGGTTTAAACTTTTTCAATTTAATTACTTACCCCGTCTAAAACCTTTTTAGCAGAGTTTATTTTTTCTTTTCTTTCTTTGATTCTTTCTTGAACTTGGATCCTTCTTAGAACCAAGTCGCTAATATCGTAATTTTTTGCCGAATACAACATAATTATATCAGAAGATCGGTCAAAAACAAAGTCGTACTTTCTCTCTTTGGCAATATCCTGAATGATACTTAGTACTTGGTCTTGAACGGGTTTTAAAAGCTGATTTTTTTGGATCATCATGTCACCCTTGGGTCCAAATCTTTTCTCTTGAAGTGAAACCACTTCTGTTGCAAAATCTTTGATTTCTAACTCTCGATCAGCGATCAGCTCGGGGGTCAACAATATTTTTTCAACGGCAAATTGATCTTCTATGCGTTTGAGTTGGATTTTTTTTAATTCGATTTCCTTTTTCCATTGGGCAATTTTTTCGTCCAGTAATTGATTGGCGGTGATGAATTCATTGTTTTTACTTAAGATCACATCCATATCTATGTAGGCGATGCGAGCTCCTCTTTGAGCATGAACTGCTAGGGAAAGCGTGCAAAGAATTAAAAAAAAGAATAATTTTATTTTCATGATGCTGTGGGACTCATTTTATTATTATAAACGCTCAAATCGACAGATTATTTTAATGGCTTCTCGGGTGGATTTCTAAAATTGTTGTCCAATGATAAAATGCGTTTCCCAACCGTTGGCATTGTCATTATTAAGGTTTGAACTGTCAAATCCATATCCAAAATCAATACCCAGTAATCCAAAGGCCGGCATAAAAATTCGGATTCCCATTCCGGCAGACCGCTTAGAATTAAAAGGATTAAAGTCTCTAAAACTATCATAGCCATTTCCGGATTCCAAAAAGCTGAGTGCAAAAATAGAGGCACTTGGTTTTAAAGTGATGGGATAACGCAGTTCAAAGGTAAATTTGTTGTACAATAAGGAACCGTCTCTACTGGAGAGGGATTGGTTTTTGTATCCTCTAAGGGAAATGGTTTCTCGCCCATCCAGGGCATAATTTTGCATTCCGTCGCCACCCAGGTAAAACCTCTCGAATGGGATGCTTCCACGTTCTTGGTTGTAGGCTCCTATAAAACCAAAGTCGGTCTGGGCTTTAAAAACAAGTTTTCCAATGATACTGGTGTACCACTCTCCACTGAATTTGAATTTATAGTATTCCAACCACCTAAATTTTTCTTGATCTATTTTTGCCTTGTCAGGTTTTCCATCGGGCAATTGAAACTCTTTTTGGTTTTCTAAATCGCTGAAATCAATCCCGTTGATCAATGAGTAGGGGGGAGTAAGTTTTGCACTGATTGTAAATTTTGAACCACCGGTAGGAAAAATAGGATTCGTAAAAGTATTGTTTCTTGATAATGCTACGGTATAGTTAAGGTTGTTGGCACTTCCATCCCCAAAAGTAAATAAGCCGGTGTAATAATTATTCAGGTCGTAATATTGATAGGCGATGGCTTGGGATAGGGTAAAAAAGTCATCGGGGACTTTCAACCTTTTGGCCAAGCCTAAAGTCAAGCCACTGATTTGAAAATATTGGCTTTCATCAGCTCTGCCGGTAAGAAAATCGTAACGATATTGAATGGTATGGGAAAAGGAAGTAGAGAATTGTACGGGTTCCCTCCCCCCCATCCAGGGTTCAGCAAAACTAAAACTGTAGGTACTGAAGAACTGACTGGCCTGCAGTCTTAGACTCAGATTTTGGCCATCCCCCATAGGCAATGGTTTATAGGTATCGAAATTAAAGATGTTTTTAAGAGAAAAGTTATTAAAAGAAAGGCCAAGAGTTCCAATGAATCCACCCCCTCCATATCCTCCTTGAAGTTCGATTTGACTTGCTCCGGCTTCTGTGAGGCCATATTCAATGTCTACTGTCCCTGCATTGGGGTTTACATTTTTAAAATCAGGATTGATATTTTCTGCATCAAAAAAGCCAAGCTGTCCCAATTCTCTTACCGTCCTGACTACCATGTCCTTACTGTACAATTCTCCGGGTTTAGTTCTCAGTTCCCTGTAAATGACATGATCGTTGGTTTTGGTATTTCCTACCACCGAAATTTTGTTAAAACTCGCCAGCTTACCTTCAGAAACCCTAATCTCAAAGTTGATGGTGTCATTCTCGGCACTGACCTCAACGGCATTGATATTAGAAAATAAGTAACCGTTGTTCTGGTATAGATTCGTAAGATCGTTGGCATCGGGCTTCTCATCCGCAATACGCTTCTTCAACAATACCCCGTCGTAAGTATCTCCTTTTTTGATCCCCAATACCTGACTGAGTTGAAAGTCTGTGTAAACAGAATTTCCCAAAAACGAAATGTCTCCAAAGTAATATTGATTACCCTCCTCTACATCAAAATTGATGGTAATGGTGTTGTCCTCATTGGCCAGCAATGTATCTTTTACGATTCTGGCATCGCGATACCCTCTTTCTTTGAAAAAGTCCAGCAGATTTTGTTTCCCTTCCTCAAAATCCTCCTCGACAAATTTGGATTTTCTCCAAAATCTCAAGGGGAACTTTTGTTTGGTTTTTTTGAGTTTTGATCTCAGTTTTTTATCATTGAATACTTCGTTGCCTTCAAAGTTGATTTCTCGAATTTTAACCCGCTCACCCAGATCCACATTGACTACCATTTTGAATGTATTGGAATTGATCGTGTCTTTGATGGTGTTAAAAGCGACTTTGGTATTGAGAAAACCTTCTTTTTGGAATTTGTTGATGATGTAGTTTTTGGTATTGGCCAAGAAACTTTCGGAAAGTTTTTTCCCCGCTTTGAGCTCGGTTTCTTTGATGAGCGGTTCAATTTTTCCCTTTTTTAAACCATTGATTTTTACCTCGCTCAAAGAAGGTAATTCTTCAATTTCGATCTCCAAAGCAACCCGGTCATCCTCAATTTGGGTAATGTAAAAATTGATATCACTAAAAAGCTGCAGGTTCCATAACTTATTAATGATGGAACTGATTTTATCTCCGGGGATATTGATTTTTTGTCCCTTTCGCAGTTGGCTGTAAGAGATGACCGTTTGATCACTGAACGTTTTGATACCACTGACGGTTATCGTATCAATGGTATAGAGTTTCCCTTTGACATATTCATCCAAGTTCTGTGCATGGGTGACAAAATGACTCAAAAAGAAAAATGAGCATAAAATTATACCGAATGGGCTGAATGACTTACCCAAGAAGTTGCTTACTTGTTTTTCCAAATCTGCGCTCTCTTTTTTGGTAACTGATTAATGCTTTATGTAAATGTTTTTTTGTAAAATCGGGCCACAATACCTTAGAAAAATACAATTCTGCATAGGCAATTTGCCATAATAAAAAATTACTAATTCTTTTTTCTCCACTAGTACGAATCAGTAAATCCACATCTGGAAGATTCTGCGTGTAAAGATGCTCATTTATAATGGATTGGTCAATTTTTTCTGGAGAAATTATATTATCTTTAATTTTGTATGCCAGTTGTTTCAGTACATTGGCGAGTTCCTCCCTCCCTCCATAGCTCAACGCTAAGGTTAAAGTCATGTCTTTATTGTGTCGGGTTTGTTCCACCACATATTCCAATTCATTTCGAACAATCTCGGGAAGTTGACGAATATTCCCTATCACGTTTAATTTGATTCGGTTTTCAAGTAGCTTTTCGAATTCGCTTCTCAAGGTATTGACCAGTAATTTCATCAAAACTCCTATCTCTTCTTGGGGTCTGCTCCAATTTTCTGTTGAAAAAGCATAGAGTGTGAGGTATTCGATCTTGAGCTGAGCTGCCTCCTCAACCACCTCTTGAACCGCTTTTACGCCATAAGAGTGTCCATGAATTCTGTTTTTGCCTTTTCTTTCTGCCCAACGACCGTTGCCATCCATAATTATGGCAATGTGTTTTGGCATATCATTTTTTAAAGTGCTCATGATCATTCTTTACAATAACACGGCAGATCGCCAAAGGTAAATGAAATTGTTAAACCAGTAAAAACATACCAGTCATTATTGTGTAAATTTCCAAACTTTAAATTATTTGTTACATTGTCCTCTGTCTCCGGGGCATTACCGTCCAAATTATCTGTAAAGGTGTATCTAACCCCCAATTCCAATCCCAATATCACAAATGGTGAAACATTTACTTTAATTCCGACTATAGCTGGTAATGTTATGTCAATCCCTTTACCATATTCAATATTTTCAAAGGTATTGGGTTCATGGTAAAATAAATTATACCGCACAAAACCCGCCCCCAAAAATAAGTAAGGTGCTATTATTTTTTCACTTCCATGGAGGTTAAAATCGTAAAAGTTAATTTCGGTTCCTAACGAAAACTCCATGATCTGATTTTTGAATCGATACCTGCGATTGAAGCGGGCAAAATCCACAGGAGAGTAATCACTTTTTTTGATATTCATTATCATGGCATTGGCCCTGAGAGAATATCGGGTGGTTCGATTCCACTTGTACACCAATCCAAAAGCAGGATTTTCCGGAAACACATAATAAGTGGCTCCAATATCTCCGACATAATTCCCAGCTCCCAAAAAACCTCCCAATTCGTGAAATTGTGCTCTGGAGTGGAGGCAAGAGCATAGGATTCCGATAAAAAGCCACGAACTTTTCATTGAAGTTTAGGGTATAAAAATCAGGAGTATTAATTTTAGCCATTATTACCCATAATCTTAAACTTACAAATACTGGAATTATTGTCTGTTTCGGGCATCATAACCCCAAAAAAGCTTGTCGCGAAGTGTCTTAAAATAATTGTCTCCTTCCAGTTCTATGGTATAGACAGAAAATGGGGCTTTTTTAATGTGGATCAGAGTACCGTTTTCGATGGTGAAAATCCGTGAGTCCAATGATAATAAATGATCTTCCCCCCTTCCGTCCACACGGATTTCAATTTCAGTTTTGTCTGGTACCACCAGGGGTCTGATATTCAAATTGTGCGGGGCGATCGGATTGAGTACGATCCCCTCGGTCTCCGGGGTTAAAATAGGCCCTCCACTACTCAAAGAGTAGCCTGTGGATCCGGTGGGAGTGGCAATGATCAGCCCATCGGCCCAGTAAGTGGTCAAAAACTCTTTGTCGATTCGAGTGGCGATACTCAACATAGCCGTCGTATTTTTCCGGTTGATGCTGATCTCATTTAGTGCAAAACCAAAGTCATCAATTTCGGCAGAGGGAGAGGAAAGCTCCACAGCCAGCAAGGCGCGTTTGACCAATTTAAATTTTTCGTCAAAAAACTTGTCCAAAGCCTCGTTGAGGGATTCTTTTTGCAGACTGGTCAAAAAGCCCAAACGACCCGTATTGATGCCCAGGATGGGAATTTCGGTGTCTTTTACAAATGGGATAGAGCGCAGTAATGTCCCATCACCGCCGATGGAGAACAAATAATCATGGTCCGAATCGAGGGTAGCACCGGCATCAAAAGCATCGTACGTCTTGGTTTCCTCAGGAAGGTGGCCTGTCAGGCGGCTGTCCAGCGTCAGTCGGTGGCCTTTGTTTTCCAAATAGGCAATGGTAGCCTTGGCATACTCGATGGTGGCAGGTGTATCAAAAGCACAAAAAACAGCAATCTTCATCCCAAAAGCTTAGGGTATAAAAT
>VMHT01113841.1_pt1 | contig 11025 bp, 8 predicted proteins | sample 4693611 | NCBI WGS metagenome assembly VMHT01 (sample SAMN12280063, study PRJNA550983) | marine metagenome | isolation source: seawater sampled from same location over 5 years 0.02-0.2 micron viral filtrate | place: USA: collected off the coast of southern California halfway between the port... ... | reverse complement strand
AGGCGAGTCGGCACACGATGGCGATTGATTGGCTACGGAACGATTGAGTGACAACGTCACGCCTCACCATGAAGAGGAGGGCATCAACATGCAAAAAGTCCTCATCGACGCTTGCGGTTGGGCGGCTGTAATCGATTCAGGCATGAATTTTGATGCTGAACTTTTGAAGGTTTTAGGCCGTCCAGAACTATTGCTTCTCCCAAAAGTCATGGAGGAATTGGAACTGCTTAATGCAAATCGACCAAGGGCGAAGCAACTGCTTCTGAGCATGTTGATCGCAAAATCCTCTACAATCGAGCCACCGCTTGAGGTTGGTGAGCACACCGATGATCAATTGCTCCACCTTGCACAAACCAACTCGATGGTGGTGCTCACAGTGGATGTCGAACTCAAGCGGCGTTTGTTTGAGCGAGCCGTTCCCGTCCTCGAAGTTTCGAAAAAGAAACGACTCAACCTCATTGAAGGTCTATAGAATCGTAGACATTGGAGTTGGACTTCTCGTTCTGGTTATATATTCAGCCGTGAGGATGAAACCCTCAGATTCATCATTTATTCATCATGACGGTAGGAACTTCATATAGGATAAAATTCGCCTTCGCCATATGTCAGAAATGGAGACCGTCAAGGCTGGCTCGATAAGCCATCATTTTGCTATCAAAAATCCACAAGGTGCCGCACTCGCTGAATCTTTGATTGATCTTGGCATGTCACCAAGCATCGTCAAAGTACTGCTATGCCTGCACACCCATGGTGCGACAACCAGCAAAATCTTGCAAACCCGTTGTGGACTCCGACAGCCTGAAATCAGTACAGCGATTAAAACCCTGAACGAAAGGAAAATGGTCAGAATTCAGAGCAAAGGAGCGAACGGTCGAGGAAGGCCTTCTCATATCTATGAATTAACTGAAAGCCTTCAAACATGTATAGGACAGTTCACAATGGAAATCGAGGAGCGTATTGCAGACATGCAAAAAGGCATCAGTACCGTTCAGAAATTGACTCAAAATCTCTGATTAAGGCAACGTGAACAAGACATCGTCCCCATGTCCATCGAGCAAACCAAGTTTCACGCCTGCATCAATCCAAGCATGGGCGTAGTTGATGGCTCCAAAGGCTCGAACACGATCCCCGATCTTGAGAAAGTGCTGTGCGTCAGATGCATAATCATCGGCCATTCGCATCATTACAGCGAGTTGTCTTGCTTCGGGCGACCCCTCCGCATGAATTGGTGTTGCTTTTGCACGCGCTCTCTGAGTGATGTCGAGGTACTTCTCAACACGCTCGACCGAAACCTCGGTTTGTGACTCGCTCATTCGCCTCCCTCCTTTTGCCGTTTAAGCAGGCGCCTGACATCTTCGGTCCGACCAAGAGCGCCATACAACTCAACCGCCCTTGAAAGTCGACCCTCATCTTCAGCGGTTTGTGCACGAGCAAACAAGGAACGTCGCTCGTCCCAATTCTTAGCAAGCGCCGCTTCTGCTGCCGCTTGGTAACGACCCTGCCGCTCAGATTGCGCCAAGTGAGGTGCTGTCCATCGCCGCACAAGCCCGTTTCGTGTTGCTGTTGCCATCGCATCGGGCGTCAGGCCAACCAGGAGGTCGCCAAGGTTCATACCCTGACCAAGCAACTCACCGTCGCCTCCTTCTCCGCTCGATAGATGGTGTAGATGGCCTTCAATGCCAAGAATCCACCAACCGTCTGCGCTTCGAACGCCCTCCATTGGCTCGAGTGAATCATACTCAATGCGTTCAAGCGAATCCCAACCGAATGGATGAGGCACACCTTCCCAAAGACCACCGTCACTGGATTGCATCAAAAGACGACCGTGCATGAGTGGTGTAACCCAACTCCAAACTCGATCTTCGAGGCATCGCTTCTGGTCAGACTGTGCCAATCGTGCGCACCACAATCGACCATCTGAGGCCTGCCACATCATGTGCTCACGGTCAAGCCACCCAAGCAAACGACGTACTTTGCCGCTGTCCAAACGACGAATTCCCCTACCTTCGTGTGAAAACAAGTGGAGGTGCCCTTTTCGACCAGAGAGAATCCACCCTCCACCGGGCCTGGCAGCTACATCGGTGAACCCACCAGGTGTTGAACGGCCCTCGCTGAGCATCGAACCATCGCTTGTTGAGATAACATAGAATCCATGCGCTGCAAGCACCGCCACCACGCCATTCTGAACACACAGAGCGTGTGCTTTGAATGGCAACTCGATTTGCCATCGCACAGTGGAATCAACCTCCAGCATGAACAGGTCAAGGCCACTGCTGATCACCATGCCACCTTCTGCTGCAGCCATTGCAGCAATACGTCCGGGGGCCTGCCATGACCATGTGATGGTCCACATCAGGCCTCACCTCCTTGAACGCCCCACGCTGCGAGTTGGGCCCTTGCTGTGGATGTCATGGTGTAGAAGCGTTGTCTTCCTGATGTGCGTGCGTTGAGCACGCCCCCTTTGAGCAAGCGACTGCAAATCTGAGAGAGACGTGAACGCTTGACCACGAGGCCTGCCAATCAGGCGTGATCCGGAGGTGCAAATTTCCGGTGTTCTGCAACGGCTAAGACTGCCATCTCGCTCGCATTGAGGTACGAAAGAAGGAACGTATCGAGATGATATTCTTCATGCCCTTTTGTCGGCTTCTGCTGGAGGTTGGCTAAAGCATCGATGAAGGCCCGTTTGGAGCCAGTTCCCGGCGAGGTGCTCGAGGAGCCAGACATGGCCATTATCAGAGCCTGTAAGGCCGCTGCTAAAGCATCCGATTCATCTGGCATGGGTTCTGGCGTATCGGTCTCAACAACTTCGAAAGTATCGCTGAAAATTGACTCGAGCAACTGACCCTCAGACTCATCGACTTCTGGGACGAACATACCGACTTCATCATGAATCAGTTCGGCAGAATCATCTGGATCGACTTCGGTTGGTTCAGGGGTGAGTTCGGGGAGTGCACCATTGCCCTCCGTGAGCCAGAGTTCTGTACCTGCCTGCTCCTCAGACCCTGGTGATGCTTTGGTGTCCCTCAACCGGCCCACAAGGCCTGAAAACGGGCCATTGACAATTGTTGGTGGACTTGCTTCCGCTGCAGCAGCAAACTCTGGAGTTTGTGGAAGGGCTTTGTAGGGGAGTTCAGGAAGTTCTGCATCACTCGATTTTTCTTCATCGAGTTGTTCTAGATTCAGTTCGAAACCGAGCACATTCTCTATTATTTTCACATCGTCTTCTTGATTTCGTAATGTTTGACGTTCTGTCCAAGGCGTTGAGGCATCAATGTATTCACTTTCTTCGGGTGACTCTGGGGGGAGTTCGGAGGTCAAACGATCCTCTGCCGGCACAGCGGCCCCCCCTTGGAGGCGTTGTGGGTCGTGTTGCTCGTTCAATGTCACTTCGTCAGGAGAAGCAGAGGGATTTCGATTATACTGAGGCGTCGGAGTGTCAGCATGGTCGGTTCCTGGAGGTGTTGGCAAGCTGAGGATTTGATCGATCCCCGCCAGTGAACCTGGGTTTCTTGATGCATCCACTGCATTCCGTAGGATTCGAATCAAAGCCCCTGGATTCCCGTGTGACTTCTCGCGAAGGTAGCGAGCATCCTCAAATGAAAGCGTGAATGGCTCACTCGATACGGTCGTAATGCGACTCTCGACAAGTGCTTGGACTTCATTGATCGTCAAAGGTTCAAGGTAGAAATCACTGTCAAAGATATGCAAAAGTCGCTCAGGAAACTGTGCTTTCTGCATGGTTTCAATCACCACAATCAACACGCAACGTACCCTGTTAAGCGTCGCACTGGCCGAACGAAGCGCCTGTGAAAGCAGTTCCATTTCGACGTGCTGCGCATCAATCACAATCAAAGGCAAGGAATGGTGGTGAGCATTTGATGCTTCTACGAGCTTTTCTGCAACATGCGACCAGCCGGCGGGCGCTTCGGTACCTGTCAACTGTCCGTAGATCTCCCGAAGAAGCCCGAGAGCGGAATCTCGTTGCGAGATGTGATCGATGTGGACTGATTTTGGGGCATAATTCGATAAGCAGCGCAGCAATGAGGAGCGGCCAGAGCCCATTTCTCCTGAAAGGAGGATTCTGCGGGGTGATTTGAATTGGATGTATTGAGTCATTGCATCCCTTACGTGAACCCGCCCAACGAGAAGGTGATCTTCATTCGCTTCAAGAGGAAGCGTCGAAAATGGATTAGAGGCTAAGGTGGGCAACTCGATCTCTTTGCCTTGGACTTCCATACAGCGAGCAACTGCGGAGGGGTATTTCATCTTTGAGGGATTTCAGGGCCGAGAAAGACCCGTTAGAAGCCGTTACTCGCCCGACCGCATACTAAATATCGGGCAGGCTAACGCGATTTTAACGCAATTTTAACGCGTTAATAAAACCGTTAAACCCGTTAAAGAGATAGAAAGAGACGATCGATTCTGCCTTCGACAGAAGAGAACCAACAGCAGCGTGAGGCGATTGCTTGATGGTCTCAACCAACGTGCAAAGGATAAGGCGAGCCTTATGCCAGTTGAAAACAGTCGATTAGGAGGTTTTTTCCGCCATTCTGTGGCTGAACGACGGGAGATAGTATCCAAAATGGCAGGACTCACGCCTGAGCAAACCGAGGCACTGCGAGCCTGTGGAGAATTAGACGAAACCGCTGCGGATCGAATGATCGAAAACGTCATCGGCACCATGTCCCTTCCAGTGGGAATCGCTACGAACTTTGTTATTGACGAAAAGCACTACCTTATTCCATTTTGTCTCGAAGAATCAAGTGTTGTAGCTGCTGCATCCAACATGGCCAAGCGCTGCCTTGCAAATGGTGGATTCAGGTCCAATAATGACCAACCACTAATGATTGCTCAACTTCAAATCCTCGATTGCAACAATCCTAGTGAAGCTGAAAGTGCCCTCCATGATGCCAGCGAGGAGTTGATGACCCTCTGTAACAGCCTTCCCTCGACAATGATCCGCCTTGGAGGGGGGTGTAAGCGCATCGAAACACGCACCATCGAAACCCTCAGTGGCCCGATGGTAATCCTCCATATTGTGGTCGATTGCCGAGATGCAATGGGAGCGAATGCCGTCAACACAATGGCAGAACTGATTGCCCCCCGCGTTGAGGAGTTGACAAGCGGCAGAGTTCACCTGAAAATCCTTTCAAACCTTGCAGTCCATCGATTGGCCAGAATTGAAGCAACCTTCACACCAGAAGAATTGGCCGATGATGGAACAGTGGCAAACGGCGAAGCAGTCATCGAGGGCATCCTCGAAGCGCATCATTTTGCCATAGCAGACCCATTCAGAGCCGCTACGCACAACAAGGGCGTGATGAACGCCATCAGCAGCGTTGGCCTGGCCTGTGGGCAAGACTGGCGAGCAATTGAGTCTGGTTGCCACGCATATGCTGCGTATGGCAAGGAGCACTACGGCTCCATGACAAATTGGTACAAAGACGATGCAGGTAACCTCATCGGGCAAATCGAGACGCCAATGGCGGTCGGAATTGTTGGCGGAGCATCGAAAGTCCACCCAGCTGCCCAAGCGAACCTTGCAATCTTGGGCGTTGAATCAGCACAGGAACTTGCTGGCGTAATTGCAGCGTCTGGACTTGCACAAAACCTCGGAGCCCTTCGTGCACTTGCCACGCGAGGCATTCAAGCAGGTCACATGAAGTTGCATTCAAGAAACATGGCGGTAAGTGCAGGAGCGATTGGCGAGGAGATTGAGACCATCGCAAAACGTCTCCAAGCAGTGGATGGGCCAAAGACGCAAACCGTTGTCGAAGAACTCCTAAAAGCACTCCGAACGGAGTGAAATCACTCTTCTTCGGAAATCGGAAGCGTGGATTGAATCAAGCCATCAACTTCTGATTCCTCTCTAAGAACCGAGGCATCCGCCATCCCATCAAGCATACCCGTGCCCTTCACTTGCTCCCGGAACCATTGTTTGACCTTCTTCCGATCGGTGTACGGACAACCAAAGGCTTCAGAGAAACGTCTTGTGGTGATTAGACGGCGTGTGTTCCCATCCTTCCTACGGTCAATCATGCCCAATTGTGCCAATTCACGGACATAATCGTAGGCCTTCTGACCGAGTAATTCCACCAAACGTGACTGGGCCATCGGTTGGTGGTATGCAATCAAAGCGGCAGCCTTGAGTAATTTTTGAGGGATTTCAGTTTTTGTCTCCTTCGGCAAAAATCCCGCAATATCTGGTTTGACTTCGATGGCCCAACGGTCCCCGACTTCAGCAACCTGCAAGGCGCCACCCCTGCGACGTTTGAGCGTAGCACGCAACGAGTACAGTGAGTCCAACATTTCATCCTCATCATAACCCAGAGCGCTCGACAATTCTGCAACCGTCATGGAGCGGCCGGCACCGAACAGTGTTGCCTCCAAGAGGGTATCAACAGGAACTTCTGACATTCTAATTCTCACTCCACTAACCATTCATGCGCTTCGAACGGCTCTTCCGACATCGCATTCCCTTCATTGATTTCTGCTTCAACTGTTTTTGGAGGTGCGAACACTGGGGGTTGCTCGTTCTCCACGGGATCAACTGCTTGAGCTGCCTTCTGTGCTTTGCGTGCAGCTGCTTCTTCGGCCCTTTGCGTCTTTTCCGATCGAATTTGAGCGTGTTGGACTGAACCAAGGTCTTGCGATTGGATACGTTCCGATTCCTCGGCTTGCTGATCCTCAACAAGATTCTTCACCTCTTCAAAGGTTTCAATTTGAGGCCATGCATCTTCAATGCAGATCACGCCATTTGGCACCTCATCTTGAGTGATAGAAGCGAAGCGTCTGTGAGTAAGGAAGAGGCCGGCGATGAACGAGGCAACCTTTGCTTCATCCTCATAGCCTTCCGGAATGGACCCGAAGGTCGATTCAAGAACTCCGGAAAGTGCCACCATCACATCTGCGACTGGAACTTTGTTCGAGGCTTGTTCAAGGCATGTTTGTCGCATGGCAGTCCAACAGCGTTGAATATCCCCTTCAAGGTCTTCATTGTGCATTCGACCCCCGACATCAGAAAGGTATTCTTGCAGTTCCAACTCATGAGCAATTCGATTTTCTTCACGCAAGCGCAATGCTTCTGCATCATCTGCAGCATCTTTGAACGCCGACAACAATTCACCCAGTGTGACGGGGCGACCTTCCTCCCTGCGTACCCTTTCATCAAACAAACCAGGCAAGACATGGTCGGCCTCACCTTGGAGAATGGTATTGGTGAAGTGGAACGCTTCATCATCATAATCAGCTTCCCAACCGAAATCATACCCTTCGTCCCAATCTTCTTGCTCTTCGGTGGCCTGAACACGGTCAAACAGAACAACGGCTTGTTGGTGCAACACCTCCCACGACAGACGTATAAGGCGACCGCAGGCAGGTAAATCAAGTGCTGAGGCCTCATTCTTGACTCGGAGAGTGAATACCTTGAGGAAACTCGAAAGGTCGACGTTCCAAGGATCGAGTTCTTCCTCTCGAACCAATGAAAGCACCAGAGCCACCGACCGATCGAATGGGTCGACAAGCGTTTGGTGTTCTGCCTCCTCAGTTTCAGCGATGGCAAGGATTCGATCAGCAAATTGTGTTGCATCCACGGACGCCTCCCCGGAGGCAAGGAGTTGGTCCATCACATCTTGGCGAAGGAACCACTTGTCGAGTGCTGCTTGTTGACCGGACATTGTACCACCTCAAACGAGTTCTTCCTCGTCCCCTACCTTCGATTCTATAGCATCTTGCTGATCAACTTCACGGACTGCTTTTGCAACCTCTTGGTACGCTTCAATATCCTCAGTCATTTCTGCCGTACGTTCTGAAAGGCCAGCGAGTGAAGGTTCGCTTTCATCACGATCAGCCATGTGTGGAAGCAAACCGCCAAGGCTCTCTGGAGCAGGCAAGGCTTCAGGCACTTCCGGCATTTCATGTTCGGCTGCTCGTGCTTCCTCAATACGAGAATGATTCTTTTCGTTGTCTTTCTCAGCTTCCGCGAGCGCACGCTCACCAAGAGCAATCGCTCTTTCCCGATCAAAGTCAACAATGCGCCGGCTGCAACCATCGCCTCCGTGCGTAATTCCGATGTGATGGTCAGCGAGTCGAAGGGAAACCTTCCGCAATGTGACCATGATGAATTGCGCTCGCTTACTGCGCTCTCTGCACATCATTGCAATGCGTTCTGCGTTGTATCCGTCGAGGTTTTGATCGACTTCATCGAAGTAGTAGAATGGGCTTGGGTCGTAATCTTGGATTGCGAAGATCAAAGCCAGTGCAGCCATGGATTGTTCGCCACCGGACAGTTGGTGACGCGTCACCTTTGCAGATTTGCCCCTTGGTTGTGCCCACAATTCCAGGCCGCCCTTGAATGGCTCCTCCTTGTTTTCAAGGAACAGTTCACCTCGACCACCATCGCTAAGAGACTTGTAAGCAACCTTGAAATTCTCGTTGACTTTTTCGAGGACATTCAACAAGCGTTCCTTCCGTTGAGCCTCAAGTTTCTCTGTGACATCAAGCAGATGCTTCCGTCGGTTCTGCAGCGTTTTGAAATCATCCTTCATGGCGTCCAAACGAGCCTCACATGCACCATACTGTTCAATGGCCAGCATGTTGACTGGGCCGTGATCATCAAGCCTGCGCTGCAAGTTTCTTTCCTTGCGTTCTGCATCGCCAACGCTTGGGAGTGTGACTTCTTCCTCAGCAGGAGCATAGCCCTGTTCAGTCATGTCTTGGAGCGTTTGCGCAATTGTAATTTCTTTCTGGGCTAATGCCCGCCCAATTTCGATGCTCATCGACGTTCTGGATTGAGATTCCTGCACCTTCTGCTGCAGGGCGGCTTTGAGAGCACTGCGTTCCTCGATGAGTTCCACTCGTTCATCCTCAAGCCCTTGATTTTCCTCCAAGAACTCACGTCGCTCAGCCTCTTTCTCTGCCAGCGCGACACGATCGGTTGCAACCTGTGATTGCATCTCGTCAAGTTTTTCACTGCGTGCAATGGCAGCATTTTTGATTCCATCAATGCGCTTCTTGTAGTCTTGAATCGTTGAATCAAGCAAGGCCCGGTGACCTGTGTCACTGGAAAGCGATGCTTCCGCCCTGCCCTTGAGGCCTTCTGCCTCAACTCGCTTTACCTCAGTGGCGTGGAGGCGTTCTTTCAGATGCAGTGGACTGGCGTCTTCAAGCGCCGTTTGCGCTTCCTTACGTGCCTGATTTGCTTGAGCAAGAGATTCTTGAGCTCGGTCAAGCGATCGGAGGAGATTGGAACCTTCTGTTTCCAATTCTGACAATCGCTTCTCAGCAGCGCTCACAGCGCCTAAGGCAGTCGTATGATTGGACTTTGCTTGCTTGTGAGTCGCTTTCCATTCGGAAAGATTGACCGAATGATCATTGTTGGAGAGATCATTGATCGTCGAGCGAATCTCAGCTTGTTGCCTTCGAGCCTCTACAAGTGCACCATTGACGGTCTCCGCCATCATACGGTAGCGTTCAACATCACTTGCGAGGGTTTGGACCTCATTGGCTCCTTGGATGTTGCCGCCAAAGGAAGTGGTCATCTTGCGCTTTGCACCTCCAACCATCGCACCACCGGCCTCAGTAACGTCGCCTCGCAGCGTCACCAAGCGTACGCCGCCCATGTTGGCACGCGCCGTTGCAAGGCTGTCGACAATGAGGGTGTTTCGGAGCACGAAGCGAATGGCCACGTCGATGCGTGGGTCGTAGTCAAGCAATTCATTTGCAAACCCGATGACACCGGGCTTTCGCGAGATAATGGTTGCCCGTCCTGCAGGACGAGTGTTGTTGAGTTTGTTGAGTGGAAGGAAGGTCGCTCGTCCAGCACGGTTTTGTGACAACCACTGAATGGCTTTTGCTGCCACTTCATCATTGTCCACGACCACAGAGGTCATGCCACCGCCAATCGCTGTTGCAAGTGCATCGGTGTGTGAAGCGTCCCGTGGCTCGCACAACTCGGCCACAGTACCGATGATGCCGGTCAATTCGCCTCGATCCCGAGCAGCCAGAACGGCCGCAGCACCGCCGGCCATGCCTCTGGCACCAGCCCGGTTTTCCATCTCAGCCTTAGCCGATGACAATTTGCGTTCTGTTTCTCGAAGGCGGGTTTCAACCGCCTGAGATTCTTCGACAAGACGTGATTCCGCTCGTTGAGCCTGGAGAAGTTTTTCAGCCAATTTACTTCGGTCTTGATCCGGGGCGTTGGCTTTGATTTCTTGTCCTTCATGCTCCGATTCAGCGAGAGCAAGGCGAGCCGATTCTGCAGCCTCTTGCACTTCGCTCAATTGCTCACCAAGCATCTCCGCTTGGGTGGCAACACGGTTGACCTCCGTTTGCGCTGCGACAAGGTTTTGCTGAGCTTTTTCAGCAGCATCAGTAGCCATAGCAAGTCCACGTGTGAGTTCTGCACTTGCGGCACCCGATGTTTCGAGGGCTCGTCGGACATCGTCTTCTTCCTTCTTCGCTTCTTCAAGCGCTTCAAGGGCCGATGCAAGATCAGCGTTGGCTGACTTCAAGCCTTCTTCAAACGCCTCTAAGTCCGCCTCTGAGGCAGTTAACGCCTCTCCGAGTAATTCCAACTCAGCCGCATCCTCAGTATCTTTTTCATCGGATTCATCGATTCGGTCTTGGTTGGTAGCGATTCGGATTTGAAGTTCGTTTATTGCACTCATTAAGCCGTTGTTGTCGCCACCGAGGAGGTCTTCGATTTGCTTTTGTAGCGTGCCAATTTGATCATCAAGGGAAAGCAGAACTTTGTCGCCCTGCTTCACTTCCTCAACGAGTTGTGCAGCCTCATTTTCAATACGAGAACGCTCGTTAATTTGATACTGGCGTTCTGCCAGTTGACTTGCATATTTTGCCTGGGCTGATAGGCGTCTCGCGACCTTCAATTCTTCAACCAAACCTGTGACCTTGAGCGCCAAATCCTTTTCTTTTGTTAAGTCTTTGAGGCGGGCTTTTTGTTCATCCTCGAGCAAACCAATGCGTTCGATATAACCTTCAACCATTGTTCGTTGCTTCTCCGCCTTT
>VMHT01124457.1_pt1 | contig 11026 bp, 14 predicted proteins | sample 4693611 | NCBI WGS metagenome assembly VMHT01 (sample SAMN12280063, study PRJNA550983) | marine metagenome | isolation source: seawater sampled from same location over 5 years 0.02-0.2 micron viral filtrate | place: USA: collected off the coast of southern California halfway between the port... ... | reverse complement strand
CCCCGTGACAGTACGCGGCACTGCGGTCGTATATACATGAGGATCTACTCATCCAATCCCCCTCTCTGGTGAATAGCTATAAAGCCCCTACAGCGTCCTTAGAGTGTTTTTGGGTATACCCCACCCCTTTGATGATTTGAGGGTGCCACAAGGCTCTTAAAACGCGATTAAACGGTATTCTATGTGGCTAGGAATCCTAGGGGGGTGGGTATTATAAAAAAATTTTAAAAAGTTACCTGTAACTTACTCATCCTCTGCATAGAGGTTATTGAAGATCTGAGTTGTGTCTAGGGTGTAGTCCAGATCTGACTTTGAGTAGTGGATATGTTGTGATGGAAGGAAGTCTGGTGCGCCTTCACCTGTTTCAAACCACGCTGGATGTGTGACTCTCACGCGGTTGTTGGGCAATGCGATGATGTTGCCTGTCCACTTTCCTGCGTCCAGAAGCTCCATGACATGGCTCTGCTTGTGTTGTGCAGGATCATCTGCAATCTCACTGTCAGTGTAATCCACCGTGAAGAGATACTTGGCCGGGTAGAAGTCACTATCTACTTTTGCCAACCACGGACAAGGTGTTGCCCTGTTCAGCGTGTAGACCGAGTGGGTGTGTGACATGCAATCCCATGGCTGGGCGTAGTGGACGGGCATTGGTTCCGGCCAGTCTTCAAAGGGGGTATCCCCCACTAGAGCCGTGATGGGCATTCTTGCCCACATAGCCCCACCATGCACATTCGGCTCATCTTCGTCGTCTGTTTCACATCCTGTGAATATCACCTGAAAACTCAAACACCGATTAGGCATGGTAGTCACTGCAATACACATCGCATGCAAAAACTCACCGTGATACCTCATGTGATTACATGTGTATTCACGCCTAACCCAACATTTGAAATGATTTATGTTGCTTTGTAAAAAAGGCATTTTTGTCTCCCAAGCCCTTTATATAAATATATTATAGTATATTAGTCATATCTATTAAAATATATATATATTATAATATAAGGGCTTTAACTGTCAGAAAGGAAAAATGATGTTAAAAGCATTTATGAAGACTTTCTTTCCTAGTTTGGTTCAGGGAGAACCCGAAAGAGCTAGGGATGAAAAAGGGAGACTTGTGGGAGACGATAAGAAAACACCGAGCTTCAATGAAGCATGGGTTGATGGCAAGGCTCCCCCAAAAAAACGTGGACGACCCAAGAAGGTTGTTGAGGCCAGTGCCACTCTTACAACACCCAAGAGAAAGAGGGGCCGACCCAGAAAGGTAGATGCCACATAAGGGGATGGTTAAATAGGGAGACTGCGTTTATAGTTTCATGGGATGTCAGTCTCCCTGCGTCCCCGGCGGGTGTAGCGTTCCTTTCCGCTCCCCGCCGTCATTACTTTTGGAGGCTGTGAATGAACGATCTTGCTTTGATCAAAGCAAAGATAAACACCCTTCCTGTAGAAGATCAGAAAGAGATGCTCGACCTGATTGTCGAGTTGGAAGATGCCAAAGATCGCGAAGAGTCGCGTGTTGATTTCCTGACATTCGTAAAGAAGATGTGGCCTGCTTTTATTGGTGGGCGGCACCATGAGATCATGGCAGACGCCTTTGAGCGTGTGGCAAACGGTGAACTGAAGCGTCTAATTATCAACATGCCACCCCGACATACCAAGTCTGAGTTCGCTTCATACCTGTTCCCGGCATGGTTTCTTGGCAGATATCCAGAGAAGAAGATCATTCAGACGGCACATACTGCCGAACTGGCAGTTGGTTTTGGCCGTAAGGTGAGGAACCTTATAGGTCAGGACGACTTCCAAAGCGTTTTCCCCGGCATAGAATTGTCTTCTGATTCCAAGGCAGCGGGAAGATGGAACACAAACAAGCGCGGTGACTACTTCGCTATCGGTGTTGGTGGTGCTGTGACGGGTAAGGGCGCGGATGTTCTAATCATTGATGACCCGCACTCGGAGCAGGAGGCAGCACTCGGCGCTTACAATGCGGAAGTCTACGAGAAAACCTACGAATGGTACACATCCGGACCCCGACAGCGACTTCAGCCGGGGGGAGCCATCATCATTGTGATGACAAGGTGGTCCACAAGAGACCTAACAGGCAAAATTATCAAGTCTGTCACCCAAAAAGAGGGTGTTGACGAGTGGGAAGTGATAGAACTCCCTGCAATCATGCCATCTGGCCAGCCTTTGTGGCCTGAATTTTGGCCGATTGACCAGCTTGAGTCCCTAAAAGCTGAACTTCCTGTCTCAAAGTGGTCTGCTCAGTACCAACAGAACCCAACTTCGGAAGAAGGCGCGCTGATAAAGCGGGAATGGTGGCAGGATTGGGACAGGACGAACCCCCCATCGTGTGAAGCCATCATTCAAAGCTGGGATACGGCCTTTTTAAAGACCCAAAGGGCCGACTATAGCGCCTGTACAACGTGGGGAGTCTTCTACCACCCCGACGAGAACGGGGATTCTCATCCAAATCTTATATTGCTGGACGCATACAAGGAAAAGCTGGAGTTTCCTGATCTCAAAAGGGCTGCATACGAAAAATATTGGGAATATGAGCCAGATCAGATGATCGTTGAGGCAAAAGCAGCGGGGTCTCCGCTGATATTTGAGCTTCGTGCTATGGGCATCCCGGTGACGGAGTTTACACCTTCACGAGGTCAGGATAAGATAGCCCGCGTAAATGCTGTCAGTGACTTGTTTGCTAGTGGTGTTATATGGTGTCCAGCAACTCGGTGGGCTGACGAGGTTATCGAAGAGTGCGCCTCTTTCCCATCTGGAGACCACGATGATTTAGTTGACTCGACTACTCAGGCTCTGTTGAGATTCCGTCAAGGAGGCTGGATCAGAACGACCATGGATGAGTGGGATGATGAACCGACCTACAGAAGGCCGGTTGATTACTATTAAGGGGATTTGAAATGGCAGTCGAAAAGCAGATGACACCATCCGAAGTGGAGGCTGAAGGCACAGAGGCTGTCGAGGTAGAGATTGTAAACCCTGAAGCGGTTTCAATATCTGATAGCGACGGCGCAATGGTCATAGACTTCTCTGGTGATATGGTCGATGAGATTATGGGTCCAGAGCATGACGCCAATCTTGCTGAATACATGGAAGACGCGGATCTTGAGTCCCTCGCATCTGAACTGATTACTGATTTTGAGAGCGATAAGCAGTCCCGCCGTGATTGGGCAAGAAGTTACACCCGTGGACTTGATCTCCTTGGAATGAAGATTGAAGAGCGCACTCAGCCTTGGCAGGGTGCTGCTGGCGTGTTCCACCCCCTCCTCACAGAAGCGGTTGTTCGTTTCCAAGCACAGGCAATGGGAGAGCTATTCCCCGCCTCTGGTCCTGTGCGTACCAAGATTGTTGGCCGTAAAGACGCAGACAAGACAGAACAGGCACAGCGTGTCGAAGAGGAGATGAACTATCTTCTGACAGAGAAGATGACAGAGTACAGGGATGAGACAGAGCAGATGCTCTTCCGCCTTCCTCTGGCCGGTTCTTCGTTCAAAAAGGTTTACTATGATCCGCTTATGGAACGCCCTGCTGCCATGTTCGTTCCGGCAGAAGACTTCGTTGTTTCCTATGGAGCATCTGATCTCGCCACATGCCCGCGTTACACGCATGTGATGAAGAAGAACGCGAATGAGATTGTTGAGCTTCAGGTCAATGGTTTCTATCGCGATGTAGAACTGCCGGACCCTGAGCCAGACTATTCTGACATTCAGGAGAAGTACGACGAGATAGAGGGCGAAAGTGCAGTCATCGAAGATGATGACCGGCACACAATATTGGAAGCCCATGTCGATTTGAACATGCCAGAGCCGTTTGATGATACTGACGGCATAGCTCGTCCATATGTCGTCACCCTAGACAAGTCGTCTAGGATCGTCCTGTCAGTAAGAAGGAACTGGTATGAGGGAGATCCTAAGAAGCGTAAGAGACAACACTTCGTACATTATCGCTACTTACCGGGCCTCGGATTCTACGGAACGGGTCTTATTCATCTTATTGGCGGTCTTGCTAAGAGCGCCACTTCTATTCTTCGCCAGCTTATTGATGCTGGTACGCTATCGAACCTCCCTGCTGGCCTCAAGGCTAGGGGTCTTCGCATTAAAGGTGATGATTCGCCTCTCATGCCGGGTGAGTTCCGCGACGTGGACGTACCGGGCGGTGCAATCAGGGATTCTATTGCATTCCTTCCTTACAAAGAACCGTCCTCAGTCCTCTATCAACTTCTTGGAAATATCGTTGAAGAGGGGAGACGGGTTGGCTCCGTTGCGGATGTACAAGTTGGAAACCTCAATCCGCAAGCGCCGGTAGGAACGACACTCGCTCTGATGGAGCGCAGCATGAAGGTCATGTCTGGCGTTCAGGCCAGACTACATGCAGCCCTCAAAAGGGAGCTTGGTCTTCTCGCTGTGGTTATCAAGGACTATATGCCCTCAGAGTACGCCTACGAGATGGATGGCGACTTTGACCGCCGCAAAGATTTTGATGATCGTGTGGACGTTGTTCCGGTATCTGATCCAAATGCAGCTACCATGTCCCAGCGTGTTGTCCAGTATCAGGCGGCCCTACAGTTGGCGCAACAAGCCCCGAACCTGTATGACATGGGCAAACTGCACAGGCAGATGCTGGAAGTTCTTGGCATCAAGGATGCTGATGAGATCATCAAGCTGCCTGATGACATAAAGCCATCAGATCCTGTCACAGAGAACATGGCGATGATGAAGCAGGAGCCTGTCAAAGCTTTCAAATATCAGGACCACGAAGCCCATATTCAGGTTCACTTGGCGGCAGCACAAGATCCAAAACTGCAAGAGATCATAGGTCAAAGCCCGTTCGCTGGGGCTATCCAAGCAGCCATGGCAGCCCATGTCACAGAGCATGTGGCGTTCCAGTACCGTAAAGAGATTGAGAAGAATCTTGGTGTGGGCATGCCGGATGAAGAGAAGCCTCTGCCGGAAGATGTCGAAATAGAAATTTCACGTCTTGCATCTGAGGCGGCTGCAAAGTTGCTGAAGAAGGATCAGGCAGAGATGGCGCAAGAAGAAGCCATGAAGCAGCAGCAAGATCCTCTTACTCAAATTCAGCAGCGTGAGCTTGCACTGAAGGAAGCAGAGTTTGAGCATAAGAAGCAGCTTGATGTTGCTAAGTTGCAGTCAGAATCTCAAGCAAAAGCAGCAAATGTTGAAGTACAGAAGGATCGTATCGAGTCAGAGGAGAAGCGTGAAGGCGCGAGACTCGGTGTTCAAATCGCCCAAGACGCAGAGAATATCCGTCGAGAGGACATTAGGGACGGAATAGAGCTTGGGCGTGAAATAGCTAGGGAGATAACAGAAAACAATGAATGAACTAGAAGCCGTTAGGCAAAAGATTCGTGAGTACATGAACCACATAGCGGATCACATGGCTGGTGGGGGCTGTGAAGACTATAGTTCCTATATGCGACTTGTTGGCAAAGTAGAAGCACTTGCTTTAATAGAGAGAGATGTATTAGATTTGGAAAAATTGCTCCAAGAGGACTAATTCGGGTAACGCCGCAAGGTACTGTGAACCTCAATCACTGCAAGGAAGACAGATGTACTCTGAAGTCAAAGAAGTCGATCAAAAGGTCGCAAACAAAATACCAGAGCCTTCGGGCTATAAACTCTTGATCAAGCCTTTAGAGGTAAAAGAGAAGACGGACAGCGGCGTTTATATGCCCGACTCCCTCAAATCAGCAGAGCAGACAGCATCAGTCATTGGCTTCGTGGTCAAGTCTGGTCCTGACGCCTATATGGACAAGGACAAGTTCCCGAATGGCCCGTATTGCCAAGAAGGAGACTTCGTTATCTTCAGATCCTATTCAGGCACCCGCTTTAAAATTGATAAGCAGGAGTTTCGTTTGATCAATGACGATACTGTAGAAGCAGTTGTCGATGACCCAAGAGGATACACAAGAGCATGAGTACGAACCCCGCAGAAAAGTTTGATGATCTGCCTCAAGAGAACGAGGTAGAGGCCGTTGATGCTGGGGAGTTTGAAATCGACATTGTCGATGATACCCCAGAACAAGATCGAAATCGCTCCAAGAAAGAGGCTGAAAAAGAGCCAGAGGTAAGCGAGGACGACGAGATCTCCAGCTATGGAGAGAATGTTCAGAAGCGCATCAAGCAGATCAAGTACGAGTATCACGAAGAGCGTAGGGCAAAAGAAGAAGCCCAGCGGGTTCGTGAGGAGGCCATTGCCTACGCTCAAAAGGTCCAAGAAGAAAATAGCAAGCTGCGGAAAACCCTTGAAGATGGGGAGTCTACTCTTGTTGAGCAGGCGAAGGGCCGTGTTGAGGCTCAGATCAATACCGCAAAAGCGGCTTACAAAGAGGCTTATGAGACAGGAGATCCTGACAAGCTGATCGAAGCTCAGGAAAAACTGACCGCTCTACAGAATGAAAAGTTCAAGGTAGAGTCATACAAGCCAGCCAAGAGGGAGCGGGAGACTCCGGTTCCTCAAGAGCAGCCAGTGCAGCAACCAAAATATGAAATTGATAACCGCACGAAACAGTGGGCGGCACAGAACGAATGGTTTGGCCAAGATGAAGAAATGACTGGATTTGCTTTCGGTGTTCATGAAAAGTTAAAAAAGAATGGTATTGATCCAGCAAACCCACAAAGGGTAGAAGAGTATTACAGCGCAGTCGATGAGGCTATGCGTAAAAGGTTTCCAGACAAGTTTGACGAGGTAGAGATTGAGGAAGCACCGCCCCGTCAGACTGGTAACGTGGTTGCCCCCGCTAATAGGAGTGCAAAAAAACCACGCAGAGTGCAACTGACCTCAACTCAAGTCTCCCTCGCCAAGAGGCTTGGAGTAACTCCCGAACAATATGCGGCGCAACTTTTGAAGGAGGCATCTAATGTCTAACCGGACACCTCGCTCAAACGAGTCAAGAGACAATCAAGAGCGCAAGAAGACATGGCAAAGGCCGACCATGTTGCCTGATCCAGAGCCTCGTGATGGTGTTGAGTACCGCTGGGTACGCACATCGATCATGGGTGATGCAGACAACAAGAACGTGTCGTCCAAGTTCCGCAATGGGTGGACTCCGGTTAAGGCAGAGGATCATCCAGAGTTACATGTTATACCTGATCACGATTCTCGTTTTCAGGGTAACGTTGAGGTTGGAGGATTGCTGCTTTGCGAAAACTCCACAGATTACGTTGATTCAAGAACTGACGCGCACCAAAAGATGAACCAAGATCAACAGGATGCTGTTGATAACAGTTACCTCCGTCAGTCTGATCCACGCATGCCCGTTCTGAACCCAGAGCGCACGACTAAAACATCGTTTGGTAAGTAACCCTCTAGGGGCGCTTACCATTTTTGAATGGCTTGATTAGAAGGAGAGACACATGTCTTCAATAGCCGCTCCCTTCGGTCTGCGCCCGATTGGTCGTCTTGACAGCGGTTCTCTTGAGGTTTTCCGTCAGTACCCCATAGCATCTGGCTACGGTACTGCGATTGCCACAGGTGATATCGTTCATCTGGTTGACGGTGGAACCGCAACCACAATCGAAAAGCAGGCCGCCACTGGCGATGATTCGACTGAGATCGATATCGTTGGTATCTTCCTTGGTTGTTCGTTCACAGATCCGAACACCAATCAAAAGACGTTCAGCCAACTGTATCCGGCAAGCACCGCTGCTTCGGATATCATGGCGTATGTCGTAGATGACCCGAATGTTCTCTTCACCATCCAAGCGGATGCTGCACCGACCAATACAGGTGATATCTATGGCAAGAACACTCTTCTCGTTCAAACTGCTCCTAACACCTCGCTGAAAGTCAGCCGCGTGGCGTTGGACATCTCTGAGATCAGCACAGATGCTCAAAATCCAATTCGGATTATTGACTATCTTGGCGGTGATCAGGGCGATGAGAAGGGAACGTCTTTCCCCATTCTGGTGTGTAAGTTTAACTACCACCAGCATGCACTCGCAACTGGCTCGGCGTAAGGAGTAGAAAATGGCTATTACACGCGCACAACTCCTCAAAGAGCTGCTTCCCGGTCTCAATGCACTGTTTGGTCTGGAGTACGAAAAGTACGAAAACGAGCATGCTGAGATCTATGAAACGGAGAACTCAGAGCGTAGCTTTGAAGAGGAAGTCAAATTATCAGGCTTTGGCGCAGCGCCAGTTAAGCCCGAGGGTTCGGCTATCAGCTTCGATTCCGCGCAAGAGTCGTACACCGCTCGTTACAACCACGAAACGGTTGCAATGGGCTTTTCTGTGACCGAAGAGGCCATGGAAGACAACCTGTACGATGCTCTCTCGGCTCGTTACACCAAGGCTCTCGCACGGGCCATGGCGTACACCAAGCAGGTCAAGGCAGCAGCACTACTGAACAATGGCTTTACCACCTTCAATTCTGGAGATGGCGTAACCCTGTTCAGCACGGCTCACCCGACTGTAGCTGGTGGAAACAACGCAAACCGTCCGTCGACAGATGTTGATCTGAACGAGACATCACTGGAAGACGCAGTAATCAAGATCGCAGCTTATGTAGATGAGCGCGGCCTTCTGATTGCAGCGCGTCCTCGTAAGCTGATTGTCCCGCCAGCATTGATGTTTGTGGCAACTCGTTTGCTTGAAACAGATCTGCGTGTCGGCACCGCTGACAACGATCTGAACGCCATCCGCTCTAACGGCTCTATCCCAGAGGGGTATCGCGTCAACCACTACCTGACCGATACTGACGCCTTCTTCCTGACAACTGACGTTCCTAACGGAATGAAGCATTTTGTCAGGACGCCCATGGCAACCTCAATGGACGGTGACTTTGATACCGGCAATGTACGGTACAAAGCCCGTGAGCGTTACAGCTTTGGCGTATCCGACCCGCTTGGAATGTTCGGTTCTCGCGGAGGTTGATTCAGTCTTCGGGAAGTTACCTATAACTTTCTGTGCAAGAAAAATAAGAAGGGCGGTTTCATACCGCCCTTTTTTGTGTATACTTTATAAGTCCCTGACAGCGAAAGCTGACACTTGCCACGACAGGAGTACAAAATGGCAAATACAACCTTTTCAGGCCCCGTCCGGTCCAAGGGCGGATTCAACGTCATAAATGAAAGCAGCACCACTGGTGTGGTTACAGAAACTGGTTTTTCTGTAAACTCCACTGGACAGCTTGTTTCTATGGGAACAAGGAAGATCCAGTCTTTCGCTGGCTCCCTTGCTGCCACAGATGCGGCCAGCACTGCATATGCAGATGGAGATGTTCTCGTAGAGCTTGGAACGCTTAACACAGACGCCCCTGATGGCCTTGTGACCCCGACAAAGTTCTTCATTCACAGGGCGTTGATTGGCATCACAACGGCTGCCGGTCAAACTCTTGTGGGCAGCCTTCAGCTTAGTGCTACGAGCGGTACAGCGACAAACGCAGCCGTTTCTTCGGGAACAGAGATAGTTGGTGCTGGCGTTACATCATTTAATGAGCAGTTGAGCGCGACTCAGTCTATTACTGAAATCGACATCAACTTCAATGATACAGCCGGGAACTACCACATCTTCGTCCCCAACGTGACAGCAGCAATCGCAAGCACGCACCTGTATGCGGCTGCCACAACCACTGTAAACGCTGATGTAACCGCTGGACGCTTCACGGTTGAACTAGAATACTCAGTATTCTAAGGAGGCTGCGATGTCTATGTCTGATGTATTCGCGGTAACCAAAACAGCGGACGCTACGGTGTACGATGGCAGAGTTCGTGTGCGTCAGATCCAAGTGGTAACATCTGGTTCAGGAAGCCCTAAAATTGTTCTCAAAGATGGGGGTTCTAGCGGGACCACAAAGTTAGATGTTGCCTTTGGCACATCTAGCACCTTCTCGCTCAATATTCCTGACAACGGGATATTGTTTGAATCTGATGTTTATCTGGATCTAACGGCCTGCTCTAGTGTGACGGTGTTTCTCTCGTAGGGGTCATCATGGCAGAGCGTAAGGCTAAGATGCCCCCCAGAAACAAGAAGAACTTCCGTCCCACAAAGTCCGGCGCTGGCATGACAAAGGCTGGCGTTGCGGCTTACAGGCGCAAGAACCCCGGTAGCAAGCTGAAAACAGCGGTTACAGGCAAGGTAAAACCCGGAAGTGCAGCAGCGAAGCGCAGGAAGTCTTTCTGCGCCCGCTCTGCTGGGCAAATGAAAAAGTTCCCAAAGGCTGCAAAGAATCCAAATAGCAGGCTTCGTCAGGCTAGGAAGAGATGGAAATGCTGAGTTCTAAATTCATAGCCGGAACTTTGTTCGTGTCCGTTGTCGGCATGTGCGCCACTGGCGTCACATGGATATCCTCTACGCTGATAGGCGTGGACAAGAGCGTTGCTGTTATGTCTGTGAAGATCGATGACAATAGTAAGAAGATCGATGAGCTACACAGCATGCTGAAACCAATGTGGGAAGAGTTCACAGGAAGGAGCTACGATGACAATCTCGCGAGCTTCCATGCAACAGCAGCTAAAGGGGAATAAAATGAAAGTATCATCTAGAACTCGTAAAAATATAAGAAAGGCCGAAAGGCTTCAGGCTGAGTTAGACAAAATCCCAGACGACAAATACACCCCAAGATCTGATCGAATAAAAATTATACAGCTTCAAACTCAGATAGATAATCTAACTGGCATGAGAGGGAAAAAAGCTGGTGGACATATAAAGAAAAAGCCCCAAAAGAAGAATGTTGGCGGTTTTCTAGAGACGTTCTCACCAGCCTACAGCGTTGCCAAAGGCAGGGGTCCAATATCCGATGCGTTGAGTGCTTTAGGCCCTGTTGCGGGTTTATCTGGCCTTGCAGCAAGAGAGCAGAAGAAAAAGCGCGAAAAGCAAGGGGCCAAAAAGGCTTCTAAGGCTAACATGGCTTCCGGTATGCAGGCCAACATGATGCCCGGTGCTGACAGGATGGCAGGCGGAGGCAAAGTAGTTATGTCGAAACGAACACGTTCTATTGATGGTATAGCAACAAAGGGTAAGACCCGTGCCACCCAGAGGTAAGCGCAACTAC
>VMHT01072903.1_pt1 | contig 11026 bp, 18 predicted proteins | sample 4693611 | NCBI WGS metagenome assembly VMHT01 (sample SAMN12280063, study PRJNA550983) | marine metagenome | isolation source: seawater sampled from same location over 5 years 0.02-0.2 micron viral filtrate | place: USA: collected off the coast of southern California halfway between the port... ... | reverse complement strand
GCTACTCCTGAATGGAGAGAAGAAAATAACCGTAGAGTATTTTTTCAAAACCATATGTATAGATGTGCAGGAAGAGATAATCCTAATCATCCAATGCATGGTCTCTTCACTGGGTTATGGCATAATTTTTGTTTAAATGAAGCAGGTATAGCACAAAGAGATATGTGGTTTGAACGCATAGAATTTATACAAAAAGTACAAAATGGAGAAATTATTTTACCAAAATGTTCAGATAATGTTGTTGAAGAAAAAATTCCAAGACCTGAAGAAGAAATAGCACAAGATTTTAATGTCTCTAATGTTGACCCAGTAGATCAATATTTAAATTGTTCTTCTGAATGTGCTATTGATGATAAAGAATGTGAAGATATTTGTTTAGATGAATTAAAAAAACCTGTAATAGAAGAATTCGATACTTCATTTAATATTACTCAAGCAGATTCACCACATCAAGCTGCTATAGCTAAATGAACTGTTATCTTTGTGGTACTCCACTTAATATATCAAGCAATATAGATTTCCCAGAACATGAACTTTATAACATGATTAGTTTTTTTGATTGTCCTGAATGTAATGCAGCTGTAGAGGTCTATCATCCAATAGATCAAATAGCTTCTACTTCTTGCCAATGTTCAATACGATGACAGTTACTACATAAAGGAACACATTTATTTAGTTCTATTTCAATATTTTTCCAACTATAACCTACGCCTACCATACGAGAAATATTATTTTTCTTATCAGCGAGATGGTGAAAGTCTAAAACACGATAATCTTCTAAACCACAAACTTTACAAGCTAATGTTTTCTTATGGTTTATTAATTTTTCTCTGTTTTTACGTATTCGTTTTTTACTATTTTTCCAACTCATGATAATAAAAATTATTATTCTTTCCAAATCCATGCTATCTGGTATTCATCTATAAACGGTTTTAAATGTAAGGCATCCATTACTTCTCCAATAAGCCTACCTTTCCCTAATAGTCTGCCATCTGCTGCTCTTAAATTATCATCTACAACAATTAAAGTTTCAGGTTTAATAATATTTTTTGCTGCAAATAATTCTTTTAAGTGATGTGAAGATGATTCCCAATCATTTCCCCAATCTGTAATGTTAAATGAATCTAGGTATAACAAATTAACTTTACCTTCTAAATAACCTAATTCTTCTACTGAATCACCACAAATAACTTCAACTTTATCGCTTGTTGTACTTTTCGCAAGTTCACATGCTTCAGGACTAATATCAATTGATATAACACTTCCTCCTCGGTGTTTTACATAATTATCAAATAATAAGGTAGAACAACCATCACCTCGATAATTGTCCTCTTCCCTGTAACAGCCTGTCTCTACAATGAATATTTCTTTATCTTTAAGACCATCTAAATACTTAAAAATTCTTTTAAAACTATCTGATCTTCCTCCTAATTCTTGAGATATATCATTGAAATACTCTTTCCAAAAAGTCATTTTTGTTTTTTAATTACCTTTTTGAGTATAACTAATTTTTTGAATTTGCAATAAAAAATATAATTTTTCTCCTATACTTGACAGAGTAGATAACTTATATGTAATACATATTGCTGTAATGACAGAAACCAATATTCTTGAACCTACTCAAGTCTCAAATGATGACTTGATGAAAGATATTAATAAAACAGCTGCTCGTATAACTCTTAATGGTAAACGACATTACACAACACCTTTATTTACTGGACCAGCTCCTTCTGTTACAACCATAATTTCTGAAACTGCTTCTGAACAAAATAAAAAGAAATTAGAAATGTGGTCTAAAGCAAATCCAGGTGTAAAAGAAAAAGCTGCTGAAAGAGGTACAGCTATTCATTTTGGAATGGAACAATATTTGAAAGGTGATAAAGATCCCGAAATAAAAGAAGATTATGCAGAGTTTTGGTCAGGTATGCCAAAAATTCTTGATCAATTTGGTGATGTACTTTGGGCAGAATCACCAGTATTAGAATCCTTTAATTTCACAATGGGTTCTGATGATGTAGCTCGTGTCTGGGGAGCTGATGAAGAAGGACGTGCTTGGGCTGGTGCTCCTGACATAATTGGATTTGTAGAAGATAAATTAACTCTTGCTGATTTAAAAACAAGTGTTAAACCTTATAGTCGTAAGTGGCCTAAAGAATATGAAAAAGGCTCACAAGAATGGAGAGATCTTTTAGGTGGTTATATGAAATTTAAAAAAACTTGCAAACAATTAGCAGCATATGATCTTGCTATACAACAAACTTTAGACGTTAAAGTTGATCAAGCTGCCATATTAGTATCAACACCTTTACGTACACAAGTATTTAAAATATCAAGAAGGTTTCTTGATAAATTACATGTAGATTGGTTAAAAATTGTAGCTGAATATTATAAACAAATAGATAATTGTAATGTTTATGATCCTGATTCGATTTAAAATCTAACCTTAATGTTTTGAATTATTTCATTTCGAATTATTCACACTAGGATAATAGAACACCCAAAAATAGCTTCCAATGGAAATAAAAGTTTCCGTTGGCGAGTGGATGAATACCCTTAAAACTCGTATGGAAAATGCGACAGATGGGGATTGTTTTCATTTGCCGACACAAATGCATCATCACGCATTTACGGTATTAAAAGAAGACATGTTTCCAAATAGGAAATTTAATGTAATCATTTCTAACAATCAACATCAATGACAAAACAAACACAAGCATTAAAACCTGGAGAAATAAAACTTGATCTTATTTCCAAAGAATGGCCTTTGACTCCATTAGGAGCTAATAAAGATCCTTATATTATTGGTTGGCAAAATAAACCGTGTAGTGTTCATGAAATTGAAGCTGAAATTCTTACAGGACAATGTAAAGCCATCGGGCTTTTATCAGGTCCAGTTTTTAATCTCCCTTATGGTTTGGTATGGGTTGATGTTGACGGTCCTAGTGTTTATAACCTTATCGAAGGGTTAGCAGACGGAGAAATTGATAAAGTTCTACCAAAAACATTAACCATTCTTAGTGGCAAAATAGGTAGAGAAAGAAAATTATATCGTTTAGATCGAGAAAAACATAAGCATTTTGTTCGTAATAAATATACTTGGCATGCTGAAACAGAAAAAGAAAAATTAGAAATCCTTTGGAAAAAGCATCAAGGTGTTTTGATGGGTTTGCATCCTGATACTGAAGGGTACTATACAGCTCAAAATGAAGGATTTGAATGGATTGATTCTTTGCCTGAACTTCCTGATTGGATATTAAATTGCATTATTAATAAAAATGTAAAACAAGGTATTCCAGCTACAGAAAAAACTCGAATTGTTGGTCCAGGTTTTGCTGTTAATGCGGAAATTAATTTAGAAAGAGATATCCAATTAGCTACAGAAGCAATGTGGGCTATGCCTTCAGAAGCTTGTGATGATTATGATATTTGGATAACAGTTGGACAATCACTTCATTCATTAGATGATTCATTATTAGATACATGGGATGAATGGTCTAAACAATCTGAAAAATATAAATCTGGTGAATGTATTAAACGTTGGAAATCTTTTGATAAAGGTGGAGCACGTACTCTTGGTTCTTTAATTCATCATGCAAAAGAATATGGATGGCAACCTTCTCAAGATCATAAAGTGATTAATAGAGAAATTGACGAAAAAACTTTAGAGGAATTACAAATGATGTTATCTGAATTTGATTCATTTTCTGCAGAAACAAAAGTAGTTAATAAAAGAAAAATAGCACCAGCAATTAATAAAGGAAGAGAACAAAAACCTCGTAATCCTTCTTCAGATATTATTGCAAATATTTTAATTCAGTCTTATGACGGATGTTTAAGATACAGTCAAGCTCAAGACTGTTTCCTTAATTATAATTATCGTTCTGAAGGTTTATGGTCTGCTTTATCAGATACTGAAACAAAAGGAGAAATAAAATCTAGATTAGAACTATTAAAAGATCAACTGTTACCTAATGGGTACAGTATGAATTTAGTTAATGATGTCTTAGAACAATTAAGAATTACATTAATACATGATGATTGGTATGAAGGAAATGATTACTTATTATTTACAAATGGAATATTAGAACTTGCAACAAGACAATTAATTCCATTTAGAAAAGATATGTATATGACTCAACAACTTCCTTATCAATATGATGCAAGTGCTACATGTGAACCAATTATTAAATGGTTAAAACATGTACAAGATAATAGTTGGGGACGTGTACAAGTCCTTAGAGCATGGTTACGTGCTGTTCTATTAAGTCATTCAGATATACAAAAGTTTGTAGAAATTGTTGGTCCAGGTAAATCAGGTAAGTCTACATATTCCAATCTTGCTCACGCTTTAGTAGGTGATACAAATGCTATTATTTCTTCTCTTGATCATTTAGAAAAAAGTAGATTTGAAACAGCTAATTTATATAAAAAGAAATTACTTTTGTTTAATGATGTTGAAAGATATGGTGGTTCAGTATCAGTATTAAAAGCAATTACTGGTCGTGATTTAATTCGAAATGAACGTAAATTTCAATCTGGCTCATTAAAGCCGTTTAAATTTAATGGGTTGGTAATGATAACTGCAAATGAACCAATACAAACGACAGATCCTACATCTGGGCTTGCACGTCGTCGTCTTACTATTCCTTTTGATAGACCTTTCACTGGTAGTTCAGCTCAACAACGTACCTTAATTGATATGGATGATAGCGGTAATCCATTTGGTGATTTCGCTAAATTACTTCCAGGATTGGTGAACTGGCTATTAGATATGAATGAAACAGATATGCGTGAATATCTGATGGAAACAAATCAAAAAGTTTCATTCTTTGCCAAACATCATCGAGAACAAATATTAAAATCAAATCAAATTATGGATTGGATGGATCATTGTTTAATCTTTGATCCAGGAAGTTCAGCACCTGTTGGATTAGCTAAAAATTCTCAACCAGGTTCTAGTAATATTTATGTCTCTTGGGACAAATGGCTTTATGCAAGTTATTGCGAATTTTCAAGAGGATCTAATAGTAATATTCTTGGTCGTAGTAGATTTGAAACTCTATTAATGGATGTTTGTATCCATCAACTTCGTTTAAATATTTATAAATTTAAAGATCGTAGAGGCATGAGAGTAAAAAATATATCTTGTCGTTCTTCTGATCAAAAGTATTCTGATTATCCTTCTATTATTGAAGTTGGTTTAAATAAAGAAAAATGGAGAAAAGAATATGGTGACATTATTGATAAAAAAGAAGTTGAAGAAATAGAAGAAGTTTAATTATTTATTACATTTTTTCTTTAATATATGTATATTTAAATTAGAAAATAAAAATGTAATGCCAAAAAAACCTAAGCTTTTATGGTGTGGTGATATCGCTGCAAAAACTGGATTTGCTCGTGTAACAGAAAATGTTCTTCCTTATTTAAGTAAAAAATTTAACATTGTTGTTTTAGCTAATAATTGGTGGGGAGATCCTAATCCTCTTCAAAAAAAATATAAGATGTATCCTTCATCTAATAGATTCCAAACAGCTCCTTTTGGAGAAAATAGGATTAGAGAAATAGTTCAAGCAGAAGCTCCTGATTTAGTATTTACTATTAATGATATGTGGATCATTAATGAACAATACAGACAAATAAAAGATTTTCATAAAAAGAAAAAATTTAAATTTATTGGTTATTCTCCAATGGATTCTTATGGTTGGGTTGGTTGTTTGGATGAAACAGCTAATGATTGGGATGGAGTCATTTCTTATACTCAATTTGGTGCTTACGAATTTATTCAAGGAGGAATCACTAAACCAATAGCTGTCATTCCTCATGGAGTAACACCAGGGCAATTTTATCCTGTTGATAAAAAGAAAGCCAGAAAAGAATTGGGTTTAGATGAAAATTTATTTATTGTATTTAATGGAAATCGAAATCAATTCCGTAAACGTATAGATATAACAATTTCAGCTTTTGCAAAATTTGCAGTAGATAAACCAAATACAAAATTATATTTACATATGGGTAAGAAAGATCAAGGTTGGGATGTTATGCAACTATTTGAAAGAGAAATGAAAAGAAATAAACTTGATGCTAATAATCGAATAATATTAACTTCAGATTGTGATGGACCTCCAAGTGTAGAACTTGAAACTTTAAATACTATTTATAATGCTGCTGATGTAGGTATTAATACATGTAAAGGCGAAGGTTGGGGTTTAGTCAGCTTTGAACAAGCAGCTTGCAAAATAGCTCAAGTTGTTCCAGGTCATACTTCTTGTAAAGAAATCTTTGAAGGTTATGGTCAATTAATTAGATGTGATCATATAGATACTGATACAAATTATGGAAGAGAAATGCCTTGTCCTTCTACTGAACATTTAGTTGAAATACTTAATGATTTGTATAAAAATCCAAAAAAACTAGAAGCTACAGCTGAACTTTGTTATGAACGAGTATTAGAAAAACAATTTACTTGGGAAACAATTGGTTCTCAATTTGCAGGAGTATTTGAAGACACTATAAAAGGTGTAGATCATTCAATTAAAAAAGTTTCTCCAAAGAAAAAAATTCGTAAAAAGAGGAAAATAGGTAATGCTTAGAAAAATTACTTTTCGTCCTTGGGGTTGGTGGCAAGCTTTATTTCAAGGACCTGGTTATTTTGCCAAAATTATTAATGTAAAAAAAGGACAACAACTTAGTCTTCAATATCACAACCATAGAAGTGAAACTTGGATTATTGCATCAGGAGAAGGCGAAGTTTTTGCTAATGGTATATGGCAAATAGCTAGAACTGGTAAATGTATTCATATTCCTGTTAAAGGAACTCATCGGATTAAAGCAGATAAAACAGACTTAATTCTTATAGAAGTCCAGTTTGGGGAAAAAATTTCTGAAGACGACATTGTACGTATTAAAGATGATTACGGACGTGTGCAGAAAAACCTAGAATGAGTTATTTTTTTCTTATGCATAGATTAAATTACATTTTCATTTCTTGTTTTTTAAAAAATATTACATAACCAAGAATAAAAGTGTAATTTAAACTAATATATAAGAAATTTTAAATTCATTCTTGGTTTCTTTGTATGTCTCGTAATTACAAACCTATGCCAATGCTCTGGAGATTAGAAGAATTATTTGAATTATCTAGTAAATATCCAAGTGGTTTAACATGGCGAATAAAAAAAGCAGGAAATAAAAAAGGAGATCCTGTAGGAAAGAAAAATATAAATACTGGTTACTATACTGTTTTTGTAGATAATGAATCTTACCAAGCTCATCGTATTGTTTATTATTTAAGAACCAAGGAATCTCCAGATAGGCATGGTGTTCAACATAATTTTTCTAATCGAAATAAAGATAATCGACTAGAATTAAAACCTTCTTATTTTACAAATGTTAGATACTAATTTTAGATATATTCATAATATTGATAAGCTTTCTAAAGCTAAATTAAATCAAAAAGGATATTATATTGGATTTCCATGTACACATGGTCATGTAATCAGAGATAAAGAAGAACATTGGTGTTATCACTGTGTAAAAAAAATTAAATCTAATATATGTGGTTTTGATATTAATTATTTACATACAGATTATAAAACTAAGTACCAAAGATTATGGAATAACATTGATATTAAAAACTTTAATGAATGCTGGCAAGTTAATCTTCCAGGTAAAAGAGCACCTCATAGAGTTTGTTTTCCTTCATACCGTTCACAATATACTTGTCAAAAATCAGAAAATACAACACCTCACAAAGTTATTTATAACTGTGCTTGGGGTGACATAGGTTCTAATTTTGTTACTCGTTTATGTAATAATCCTTGGTGTCTTAATCCTTTACATATGATTTCTAAATGGAATCGTCAATCTTATCCAAAAAAAATTAAACCTTTTTCTATTAAATTTGAAGCAAAAAAATTAATGAGGATAAGTAAAGCAAAATTATTAAGTAGGCAAAATGAAATAATAGAAGAAAAATATCAAAAAACTATTGAAAATCCTTTATATGTTAAAGATAGCCCCGATTATGATGAAGGATAAGATAATGTCCTAAAGTTATAATGGCTAGAAATCAAGTTACTCAAAGACAAAGATCAGCTTCAGATCCTTTATTACTTGGTGATTTCGATGAGACATCCATACGTTATTTAACTGGTGAATTAGGAGGAAAAAATAAACCTATTACAGGAGGGTATGGAGGAGGATCTCTTAATCATTGGTTTAAAATTAAACTTAAAACAGAAGCTTGGATAATATTAACAAAAGGAGGTGGTTGGGAAAAATGGTTTACAGTTTCAGCATATGATTTAAATAAAAATCCTATTCAAGGAAGAGCTATTTTTGATCAAGATAGTATAAGAACAACATCAAATGGTGATGTATATACTCCATATGCTGGTACTATAATGGCTGCTGGATCTAATTTATATAATAATTTTGATGCAAGACGTTTAGATGAAGGAGATTCTAGATATTATCCTTTAAGAATTGGTGAATATTTAATTTGTGTATCTAGTACTCTTAATATACCTTTTAATTATGCTTTAGGTATAGTTATAGAAATGGCTGATCCATTTCCTGTTTTATTGACTGAAGACTATGATCGTTTAATTTTTGAAAATACTCTTTCTCAAGACGATATTATTTGTGATACAAGTGCTACATATACTGGAGCTGAAGATCATGAACATTCATTAGGAGAATGGGAAACTGCATGGTCAAGAGAAAGACAAGCATATGAAAAATTTCCTTCTATTCTTATTCCATTAACAACTAAACCTTAATTAATATGGACTCTAATCTTTATACTAAAATACTTGACGACCAATATGAAAGTTGGAAAGATAATCATTTATCTATACAAGAACAAAATTTAACTGTTAAATTTAAAAAAGATGCTGAATTAATTCCTTATTTACAGCAATTTAAAATGTATGACTGTTAATGATGACTCTAAGAACTGCTCGGAACAAGAAATTAGCGACGACGCGTATTGGAAAACATATTTTGAAGATGAGACTATTTCCATGGCTACGTACAAAAAGCGGTTACGTTTGGCTCGCAAGCATGGCAATAAGCAAGAGCAACAGACAACTCAACGATTGGACAACTCTAAAAAAGAATCGTCGGGTCCGCCTATTGAATTTATCTATGACAGGTAAGTTTGGACCTAAAACTCAAGCAATTGCTATCCGCCAGGTTCGTGATTGGATGAAAGAAATTCCTATTGGTGATTCAATAAGTTTACGTTGTGAATCCTGTTTACCAGAAAAACAATTTAAAATTTGGAAAAAATGGTTTTTAAAAAATGAAAGTAATGAATGGGAAATCAATGATGAATTAAAATGTTTCTTTTATTTTAGAGAAGCTTAAATAGCCGTAAACCACCAAACTGCTCCTTTTTCATTATTAATATGATTACGTAAATTTAATGCATCGTATTTATTTAACGTTAAACATTCTCTATGCCCTTTTAATTCATAGCACATATTAACTGTTATATTTTTGTTCTTATTAAATGTCATAATCTTATACTAATCAATAGAAGTTAATTATTAAAATGGCAGAGAAGAAAGATGCGGAAATCCTAGAAGAAAAAAAGGATGAGAAGAAAAAAAATGTACTTGAAAAAGTAAAAGATGCAATACTTCCAGACCAAGAAGAACAGGCTGAAATCATTAGTACATTTGTACGCCTTGGAGTGTTGATTTGGTCTGGCGGAATATTAACATTAAATTATGTTTCAATTCCAGGAATACCATCCCAGAAAATTGATCCAACATTCATAGCTTCAGTGTTCACGGGCGTTTTGGCTGGATTTGGCATTCAGACAGCGAGTAAAAAAGGTGATGGAACTATGAAAATGAATGGCGAAAATGGACAAGTAAGTAAAAAAGATATGGAAGAAATGATAACAAAAGCTGCTGCTAATTCTGCTGTACAAACTATAAAAATTGAGCAAGCTCCTTTAGTAATTAAGGCAGAAACACCTAGTAAAGATTCTAAGTACCAGATGTAAAATTAAAGAGGAAATAACTAAGGAGGTTTTCTTATGAACAGTCCATTTTATGTTCCTAATTGGCAGTATCATTCGAAAAAAAATATAACATTAGATTTTGTAAAAGAAGAAAATATGTTACGTAGAGCTTTACATCGTGGAAAGACAATATTAAAAAAAATAAGACGAATGTAATTGTTATTGTTAACAAGGTATGTATTTAATTAAATGATTAAACATTATCTTGTTACTTATCATGATTCTCAAAATGATAATCATGATTTATGTACATATGCAGAAAGTTGCTGGGATGCTGAACATGTAGCAATAGAAGATGATTCTTATTTACATGAGCATCCTCATGCAATTACATCTATTATTGAAGAAGATTAAATATTAAAAATGACTGAACCATTAGATCATGCTCGTGACTTTGCTGTAGATGCTTCACAAGAAACACGTTTAGTAGTTCAAGCTTTAAAAATAGAAAGATTAGAAGAAAAACAAGAAGAATTACGTGAACGTCTTAAAGTTGTAGAAAAATGGGTAATCGGTGCTGCTGCAGTTCTTGCAGCTGGTGTAACATTAATAGGATTTGCGACCAATATTTCTAAAGCCTATTTATAAATATGTCACTTTAAAATAAAAACTTATATTGATAGACTATTAGAAACGATATATAACTTAATGAGATTATTTATAACTTTTTTCTTGTTGCTTTTTGCTCCTATTTCAGTTAAAGCAAATTTAGTACATTCATTAGCTAGTTCAACTCAATTAACGGTTACAGGAGCTGCAACTGTTAGTGAAAGAATCGGTTCAACTTACGTTGTAACAGGCACAAACGTCCAAGTTGGCTCAGGTAATAGTGATGCATTTGGAGGTTTAACAGCTGGTAGTGCAACAGCGGCAGCGACCATGAAAGTTGGTACCTACGATATTGACAACGACGGCCAGGCCTTCAGTTTCAGTGAAACTTGGATCCAAGGGGACCAAATTCCTGCGATAGGTTCAGGTGTGGATGTTGCCAGT
>VMHT01133749.1_pt1 | contig 11027 bp, 11 predicted proteins | sample 4693611 | NCBI WGS metagenome assembly VMHT01 (sample SAMN12280063, study PRJNA550983) | marine metagenome | isolation source: seawater sampled from same location over 5 years 0.02-0.2 micron viral filtrate | place: USA: collected off the coast of southern California halfway between the port... ... | reverse complement strand
TCCGGGGCTTTTACGCCCGCTGACCACACCAGCAGATCAGCATCAATATGCTTACCCTCACTGGTGATAAAGCCGTTACGGGTTGCCTCAGACACCATGGTGGACTCACACACTTCAATACCCAGTTTAACCAAGGCCTTGCGGGCAGATAGCGCAATTTTTTCTGGCAAGGCCGGCAAAATACGATCCCCGGCTTCTAAAATGGTGACTTTTAACCGATCGGAAGACATTTCAGGCATGCCATAGGCACGCGCCAGATTGGCTACATGATGCAATTGTGCGGCTAACTCGGTGCCGGTTGCGCCGGCGCCCACTATGCTGACCTGCAGCTGATTTTTATCCGCAGCCGACTGATTCACCTTGAGTAATTGATTTAACAGCGCACGGTGAAACCGTTCGGCCTGGTGCAAAGAGTCCAGGGCGTAGCAATGCTCTTTTACGCCGGGGGTGCCAAAATCATTACACACACTGCCCATAGCCAGCACCAGATAGTCATAGTCAATTTCGCGTTCAGGCAAAATAAGCTGCTGATGCTCATCATATAGAGGGTCGAGAATCAGCTTTTTCTGGTCGCGGTTGATGTGACTCAGATTGCCCAGCTGAAACTGATAGTGATGCTGAACCGCATGCATACGATAATCCACGCCATCGGAGTTTTTATCAATAACGCCGGCAGCAACTTCGTGCAATAAGGGCTTCCAGACATGGGTTCGGGACTTATCGATAAGAATGATTTCAGCCTGTTTGGATTTACCCAGCGATTTGCTTAACCGGGTGACCAGCTCCAGGCCCCCGGCGCCTCCGCCAACTACCACAATTTTTTTCATATCACGTGCCTTAATGTAATCCTTCCAGCCATCAATACCAGGTATTATAACGCGCTAATACTGATGGGTGGTAAGACTATGCCAACACATGATGTAAGACGATATTGGTTTTGTACGCCGTTACTTACTCTGATGGTCATTATACCTCAGGTGGTGGTCAATACGCAGGGAGTTCTAAGTCCCGGTGACGGAAATTAACTACAACAAAACCCCATCTTCAGACCAGTTTTCGGTTTAAACTGATACGCAGGTGCAGCAGTACACCCCTTCCTAAGGAAAAGTTGGTGTTGATAGTCACGGTTACCAATAATCTAAGCTGTTGCTATTGCTCTTATTTATCTGAGTGGGCAGCCGTCGATACCGCCTTCGCCCCATCGGGTCATACTTTTTTATCAAAAACCGGCGAAGCATTTGCATAGCAACGCCAATAAATATTAACAAACAATGTGAGTTTTGCAGTGGATACATTAATACCCAGTCTTTCTCAGCTTATTGAATTTGCCGTGGCCCCGGTATTTTTGCTAACCGGTGTGGCCGGATTCCTTAGTGTGATGTCAGGCCGTCTGGGGCGTATTTCTGACCGGGTCAGAGTTGCCGAGCGGCGGATTCAAACGCTGGCCGATCCACAGCTGGTAGAACGTTCTAAACAGGAAATTATTTTATTGTGGAGCCGGGTGCGAGCCACCAACTGGGCCATCGGGTTTTGCGTGGCGTCGGGCCTGATGATTTGTCTGGTGATTGGGTTGTTATTTGCCGGTTCTTTGCTGGTGGTGGATTTAAAATTTCCCATCGTGATGCTGTTCGTGGCCGCCATGTTATTTTTGATTTGCGCGTTGATGTTGTTTCTGGTGGAAGTCCGCCTGGCCACCCGGGCGGTAGATATTGTGCGCACGATTCACAAACCGCAAAAATACCGGCACGGCCCTCCGCCGCCCTTATAAGGCAGGCGGGCTGCGCCAGGCGATCTGAGTTAAGAACGCCTGGGTGTTATCCTAACGCTGATCAGCCGGAGTTATTCCGGGCGCGGCATAATGCGCTTATCAGCTTCACTGATGGTGAAGTAATCGCCAGGGCCGCCACCCCGGGATACCGGTTGTCCGGCCAGGGTCTGATAACTGCCATCTTTTAGCGTATCAGGATGCAAATGCACGGCTACCACTTCCCCGAACACCATCCAGCTATCGCACGGCTGACCGTCTTTGTCCTGTAAACGGACAATCTGCGTTTTACGGCACTCCATAATGGCCGGGCTATCAGCCACAAATGGCACCGCGACCTGTTTAGCGGCTCCTTTCCGTAAACCGCCTAAGCTAAATTCATCGGTATTCGCATCCACCATAGCGCTGGTTTGGTTCATTTGCTCCATCAATGGCTCACTGACCAGGTTCCAACAAAACTCACCGGTTTCTTCGATGTTTCTAACGGTATCTTTATAACCCACACTGGCAAAGCCAATAATGGGTGGGGTGTAGTTAAATGCATTAAAAAAGCTGTAGGGCGCCAGATTTACCTGACCCGCCTGACTCTGACTGGAAATCCAGCCAATCGGACGTGGGGCAATGATGGCATTGAACGGGTCGTGGGCCAAGCCGTGGCCGTTCTTTGGCTCATAGTAATGATAATGTTGCGACATAAACAAACGTACCTGTTTCACTTTTGATGAAAGTAGTTACGCATGCTAACAAAGAATAGATGGGTCTTGCAGAGACCTTGATGCCCGAGCGCGGCGTACCGGTAATTCGTTGAGCTTTGAGCCGCTTATCGGCATTTTGCGTATGTCACTGAAACGAACCTACAAAGCGAGAACAATAATGAAAACAGTAAGCTTTGCCGCCAGTCTGCTGCTATTGGTTAGCAGTCTGACCACGGCCGCCCCCGACGCTCCCGGCGCGGAGGATTTTGCCAATCTGAAGTATGATGGCAGACTCACCGGCGTGAACTACCCTTTTGAAGTAAAAACCTACCGCTTTGAAGCCCAGGGCAGCGATTTGGAAATGGCTTATATGTACTTGCCGGCCAAACAAGATTTTCCGGTCGTAACCTTGTTACATGGTAAAAATTTCACCGCCGCATACTGGCAGCAAACCGCCCAGTGGCTGCATGAACAGGGTTATGGTGTGTTGATGCCCGACCAGATAGGTTTTGGTAAGTCCTCCAAGCCTACCGATTATCAATACAGCTTTGCGGCCCTGGCAACCAATACTCACCGGTTGATGGAAAAGTTGGGCATTCGCCAAACGATTGTGGTGGGACACTCCATGGGCGGCATGCTGGCCACCCGCTTTGCCCTGTTACACGAAGATATGACCCAAAGGCTGGTGCTGGTTAACCCTATTGGCCTGGAAAACTACCTTGTTTATCAACATTATAAAGATATTGATAGTCATTATCGGCGCGAACTGAAAACCACTCCGGAAGATATCATTCAGTATCAGCAAGAAAACTATTACGATGGTCAGTGGAACGCCGACTTTGCTCAGCATGCCGAATTTTTGATGGGATGGGTTCAGGGGACCGACTGGCCAATCCTGGCTAAGGTAAGCGCGCTAACCTATGACATGATCTTTACCCAACCGGTGATTGAAGAAATGCAGTATCTGTCGATGCCGGTAAGCCTGATTCTTGGTACGCGGGATAGGACCGGGCCAGGCCGCGATCGTAAAAAAGATGGGGTTGAACACACATTTGGCCGTTACGATAAGCTGGGCGAAGCAACCCAGGCTCGCAACTCTCGTATTCAACTGACTGAATTAAAAGATTTGGGCCATCTGCCGCATATTGAAAACTTTGACCGCTTCAAAGGTCCTTTTCTAGAAGCGATTGCACGCAAATCATCACCGACACAAACATCGACTAAGCCCTGAGATAGCGTTACTAGCAGCGCTCAGGAATAAGGGCTGGGGCTGCGGCCCCAGGCTTAATGAACGATACGCTTAGGCTTGTTTAACAATCCCGGGGTACGCGTACCACGAACTTTATAGCGATACTGTTTGGCGGCGCCCACTTCAGAATCGGTGGCAGCCATTGGCCGGGGCGGGCTTTTACGAGTTTTGGTTACATTGGTTTTAAAACACATACGGCTACCTTTTCTTCGTCGTAAAAATCGTGATTAGGGGTTTGTTTTACGCTTTAATACAAGATAAGCACAAGGTGTGCCAATCAGCCGCTAACATCTTACCAGTGAGCTTATGCAGTCAGCGGGTGGATTTTTTGTGGCTGATAAAGGATGATAATGTGATTCACAGGATACTACTGGTCGGCGCGACCAGCACCGCATTCACTTTTTAAGTAATTAGCCTTAAAGGTAACTTTTATATGTATAAACTGGTACTTATTCGCCATGGTGAAAGCCAATGGAATCTGGAAAACCGTTTCACGGGCTGGCACGATGTTGACCTGACCGACACCGGTGTGGCGCAGGCGGTCAATGCCGGCAAGCTGCTTAAAGAAGCAGGTTTCGAATTCGATTTGGCCTATACGTCGGTCCTGCTGCGCGCAATTAAAACATTAAACCTGGCCCTTGAAGAAATGGGTCAGCATTATTTGCCGGTACAGCGCCACTGGCGCCTGAACGAGCGTCACTACGGGGCACTGACCGGGTTGGATAAAGCTGAAACAGCCGAAAAACACGGCGCCGAGCAGGTCAAAATCTGGCGTCGTAGTTTTGATGTGCCACCTCCGGCGGTAGAAGAAAGCAGCGAACACTTCCCTGGTCATGACAAGCGTTACAACAATATTGATGCCACGATTTTGCCGAAAGCCGAAAGTCTCAAGCTGACTATCGAGCGGGTATTACCCTACTGGCATGATGTGATCCGTCCCAGCATTCAAAGCGGTCAGCGAATTATTATTGCCGCCCATGGGAACAGTTTACGTGCTCTCGTGAAATATCTGGATGGCATGAGCGAAGAAGAAGTACTCGAGCTGAACATTCCTACCGGCGTACCATTGGTGTATGAACTGGATGAGAATCTAAAACCCATTTCGAAAAACTATCTGGGTGATGCAGACGAGATTAAAAAGATGGAAGAAGCCGTGGCTAAGCAAGGCGCAGCGAAAAACTAGCGATACCGCCAGCCACAAGGGTTCGTAAAAAACCACATAATAAAAACCGTACAATTTTGTGCGGTTTTTTTTCATCTCAGTTTATTTGAACGCCATTGCGCTTTGTCTGATTATTTGTTTTGCAGACAGGAGTGCTACTGGAGTTGTAACTTCAAAAAGTCTTACCCCCGATCCATCTCAACGCGTTATTTCAGCGCTTATACAAGCCTGGCGACGCTTGCTATCCTGTCGCTACGAATATGTTATTTTTGTAATAGAACACGCCGCTGTGACCAGAGCAGGTTTTATTTACGTACCCAATGTCTGTTTATCACAGGGTACTACTATGAAAATTGTGACGATATATTACAGCGGTTATGGCCACACTCAGCGTCTGGTGGACGCCTTTCACCACGAACTGGACAAGGCTGAAGGTGTTAGCCCCTCCCTGGTAACCATTGACGATGAAGGGAATATTACCGACGGGCAGTGGAGTTTACTGGATGAGGCCGATACGATTATTTTTGGCTCACCGACCTATATGGGCATGGCCCCCTGGCAATTCAAAAAGTTTGCCGATAACACCAGCGCACGCTGGTTGAATGGCACCTGGCGCAATAAAGTGGCCGGCGGACTAACTATTTCGGCAGCAATGAATGGTGACAAACACTCTACCCTGCACTATTTTTTCACGCTGGCATGTCAGCACGGTATGGTGTGGGCAAATATGGGGATGCAGGCAGCTAATACCAAAGATGCCACCCGTAATGATGTGAATTATGTTGGTGCTTTTGAGGGGCTGATGGCACAAGCGCCAGCCGATGCATCGCCCGAGGAAGCGCCGTGTCAGGGCGACTTAGACACCGCCGCGGCCTATGCGCGCCGGGTGGTAGAAGTCACCCGGCAGTGGCTGAAGTAAAAATGTGAGGGCAGTGTGACGCCCGCCAGGGCAGACACACTGCTTTAATAGGATTTAGGCAAACCAGTGTCGCGTTCGGTTGGCAAACCAGACCAGTGACAGCATCACCGGCACTTCGACCAGGACACCCACCACGGTCGCCAGAGCCGCGCCCGAGTGTAAGCCAAACAGTGAAATTGCTACCGCGACCGCCAGCTCAAAAAAGTTCGAGGTACTGATCATACAGGCCGGAGCGGCGATATCGTGAGATAGCCCCATCCGCTTTGCCAACAAATAGGCGATGGCAAAGATCCCATAAGTTTGTATCAACAGAGGGATCGCAATCAGTACGATACTTTGTGGTTTTTCTAAAATCGTATTGGCCTGAAAACTAAACAACAATACCAACGTAGCCAGCAGCCCTGTGATGGATAGAGGTTTTAGCTTATCAATCAGATTGCTCAAGGCTTTTTCGCTTTTGCGCAGCATGATTTTGCGGGTAATGGCCCCGGCTATCAGCGGTAATAACACATACAGCACCACCGATAGCACTAACGTGTTCCAGGGGACAGTGATATCTGAAACCCCCAGCAGTAAACCGGCCAGTGGCGCAAAGGCAAAAATCATAATGACGTCATTCACCGATACCTGCACCAGGGTGTAGTTGGCATCACCTTTGGTCAGATGACTCCATACAAATACCATGGCTGTACAGGGTGCCACGCCCAGAATAATCATCCCGGCAATATATTCTGAGGCCGTTTGTGGGTCGACCCAGTCAGCAAAGATTCCTTTGAAGAACAGCCAGCCCAGAAGCGCCATGGTAAAGGGTTTCACCAGCCAGTTGATTACCAGCGTTAGCGCTAAGCCCTTGGGGCGTTTGCCCACATCTTTCATGGCCCCAAAATCCACCTGAATCATCATCGGATAAATCATCAGCCAGATCAGGACCGCTACCACTAAATTAACATGAGCAACTTCCAAAGAAGCGATGGCGGCGAACACATCCGGCGCTAGGCTACCGGCGATGACTCCCACCACGATGCACAGGGCGACCCAAAGTGATAAGTAACGTTCAAAAAATCCCATAAAAATCCTATAAGTTAGTTTGCGCCCAGTTTGTTTAGGGCTACCCGTAGCGCATCACCATCCAGATTTGCCAAAGCAAACTGATTAACAGCTTTGGCGCGGGCTTCAATTTCACTGATGACATGTTTGAAGCCTTCGCTTTGCGCCGCTTCGCTGTCCTGTATTTTAGAAGGATCAGCCAGGCCCCAGTGAACTTTGAGGGTTTTCCCAAAATATACCGGACAGGTTTCGCCCGCGGCAGAATCACACACGGTCACCACTACATCAGGCTCAAAGTCTTCATAATCGTCCCAGGATTCACTTTTCAATCCTTCGGTGTTGTAACCCGCCTTTTGCAGATGCTTTACTGTGGCAGGATGCACTTCGCCAGCCGGGTGGCTGCCAGCGCTTCTTGCTTCAATATTTGACTTTCCAACCTGGTTGAATATCGCTTCGCTCAGAATGCTGCGACACCGGTTATGGGTACAGATAAATAAAATTTTCATAGGTTTTCCCGAGTTGTGCAGCGCTCATCAGGACTGGCTGCCAGATTATTTTCAGCTTCCTGCAGATACACCGGATGGTGCTCTACAGTAGTGGTTAAAATGTGTTTTGCCCACGCCGGCAGGTTAGGATGTAAGCGGTAGTACACCCATTTACCCTGCCGTTCACCGGCCACCAGATCACACTTGCGTAGATCGGCCAGGTGCCGGGATATCTTTGGCTGACTTAATGCTAAAGCATCGATAAAGTCGCACACACACAACTCGGTGCGACCCACCAATAGCATCAGAATTTTCAGACGGGTGTCATCAGCCAGACATTTGTAAAAAGTTAACGGTGACATAAACTCTCAAATATGAAATTTCACATATATGAAATACCATATCTTTTTTGAAAATGGATGTCTACCTTTTGTACAGAAGTTCTGATACAAAATAAAAAAGACGCCCATGGCGTCTTTGTATATCACAGTAAACAGAATGGAAGATGCCAGCGGCTAAGCCACATCCAGGCTATCCGGTTTTGAACTTTTCTACCTGGCTTTGTAACTCACTGGAGATTTGCGATAACGACTCCGAGGCCGCGGCAATCTCATTGCAGGCCTGACTTAACCCCAGCGCCGAGGAAGAGACCACTTTGATATTGGCATTTATATCCTGACAGGTATGGGTTTGTTCCTCGTTGGCCGAGGCCACCGTTTCATTAATACTTTCAAGCTCATCAATCTTGTCACTCAGACCCACAAAAGATTCGCTGACCGCCTGAACCAACTGAATACCATCCTGCGCCGAATCAGACGCCCGCGCCATCGACTGTACGGAGTCATTAGCTACCAGCTTAAGTTGTTCGGTTTGTTTCTGGATTTCGATAGTGCTTTTTTGGGTGTGCGATGCCAGCTGCCGGACCTCGTCAGCAACGACCGCAAACCCGCGTCCGTGCTCACCCGCTCGCGCGGCCTCTATGGCAGCATTTAATGCCAGCAAGTTGGTTTGCCCGGCAATATTGCTAATGACCTGCAACACATCATCAATGTTCTTCACTTCATTTTGCAGCTTTTCCAGGGTTTCTGACGACTGAGTGACTTCGGTCACCAATCTGCCAATATTTTCAGCCGCGGCGCCAGAGCGTTCTTTGTTCTCGCTGGTGCTTTCTCTCACCATCCGGGTATTCGTAGCAGCGGTTACGCTGGTTTTCGATACTTCCCCTAAAGCTTCGTTAAACTGGTGCAAGGCTTCGGTAACATGATTAGCCTGGGTTTCCTGTAATTTTGCGGTTTGACTGACCTCTACGGTGGTGGCACTAAGCTGGGTGCTGGCCGAAGCCACCACTTCTGAACACTGTTTTACATTATTGATAATGGCGCGTACCTGGCCAATAAAGACATTAAAACCAGCTACGATTTTATCGAACTCTTTAACGTTGGACGGCTTCAGCTCGACGCTTAAATCCGCCTCTTTGGAGTTAAGCTGCGCAAAAGCATCACTGACCTGAGTAAGCGGCCGAAACGCAATGTTCAAGGCCATGATCAGCACCCCCACGCTAATTGCGATCAGAATACCGGCGACTCCCGTGCTGGTGGTGACCAGACTGCTCTCCAGGGTGTTGGCTGAACGATATGCTTCCTTAACATCAATTTCGGCCAAAATAGCCCAGCTCACATTATTGATATTCAGCGGCTCATAGGCTGACAATACGGCCACATTGCGATAATCATTAAAAACATCGAACCCTTTTTGACCCGCCAATGCAGTACGTACTCCCGGCGAGTTCACGGTTTGAATACCAATAGAGGTGTTTTTGCTTTTTATATCATCAATATAACTGACGTTTGCCCGGGTAAGGGCGGCATAATAACCTGCTTTATCTTCCACAAAAAAGCGGCTTTCATTGACCAGAGTATTGTCGCTGCTGACGATATAGGTTTCGCCGCTTTCGCCAAAACCTTTATCCTGCCAACTCTGGGAGTGGGTCATAATTTCATTGATTTTGTCGATGGGCATCTGAAAGATAAGCGCGCCCACCCGCTGACCTTCTTTGAACATAGGTGTCGCAATAAAACTGGCCGGAGCATCGTAGGAAGGCAGGTAAGACTTAAAGGTAGACAAATACACCTCACCTTCTGGAAGCCGCATGGCGGCTCGAAATGTTTCACCAATACCTGAAGACGCGTAAAGCCCATTACGAATATTGGTGGCAAAATCGAGCTCTTTAAATACGCTGTAAACAATATCGCCGTTACGGTTGACTAAAAAAATATCGTAATAACCAAATGCATCCAAAAAGGTCTGAAATTTGCCGTGCAGTTGGCTATGTACCCGTGAGTAGGTCGAACCATCGTTAACACTGAACTGACGAAACTTCTCACCCAGGGGATAGTCACTGTTTGAAATAAAGGCGTATTGCAATAAATTTGTGGTTTGCGAAAGCTCTTCCATTAGCGCACCAACATTAGCGCTGGTCTGATTTTTCCGTTGATACTCCTGGTTGAATTCGTCCGAATAATACGATGCCAGCTGAGTCTGCACATCATAGGGTTGGGCCGCTAATTCGTTGGGGTAAATGGTAAAGGCATTGTCAAAGGTTTGCAGGGCTTCAACGGTGTCGTCATCACCGGCCATGGTAATTAACTGCTTCGAAATAAAATCGAAGTACATAGTCACTTCATCTTTCACCAATGCTAACTTCGTCGAAAGCCCTTTCTTCGCATTTTCTTCTATCGCCGCGCGAATATTATTAGACGTAATGGAATAAGAGACATAGGAATTTAAACTTAATGACAGCAACAATAATGCGCCTACAAGTAAAATCAAACGAACTTTAAAAGACATAAGATGCTCTCTGCCAATAGTAAGGCCTTTTAATTTTGAGCCCCGCTTATGCCGGCTCAAATCCCTTGAACCTTATGATAGTAAGGTTCCCATACCAATAGTAGAAGAAGAAAAAAATTACGCAAACAGCATTAAAAACAAGTTAAAAATAAGGTGTAAACTCTATATAACTTATAGCTTTAGCGAGGTGAGAAAATGTTTCCCTGGTAATCTAAATGATATTTTTTATAACAGTAAAGTGTATTTTATTAATAATGTAAGATGTGAAAAATACAGGCTTAAAATATCGTTTATTATTTTTTCTAATGCAAAAAAGCGTTCAGCCAGACCCGTGCTTCATCATGGCTCCAGCCATAAAATACACCTTGAACATATTCACGGTGAAAATCAGAACGAGCCGCTCAGGCCCACTATAAAATAGTTATCAATGTGCTGTGCTTCGTGGGTGCTAAATCCGGCAAATGCTGAGTAAGTCTTGTCAATTGCATAAGTGAGGATGACAGCAGCATCGTAGAATTTTTCTCCCACCTCAGGCCAGGTCTGGCCCGCGCGAATATCGAGGGCCAGCTGTGGGGTCAGGGAAATCCCCGCACTCACCTCAAGGTAATCTTGCCTAAGTGTTTCATCATAGTAGTAAGTCTATCCCAGGGCTTTCCACCCAATACCACCATAAAACTCTGTGGTACTTCCGCCGGCCGGATAATAATAACGGGTTACGCCCCCATCAAACGAAACACCCGAATTCAGATAATAAGTGCACCACTCATGGTTAAACGGTGAGAAGAGATCAACTGCCTGTTGGTGGTACTCTGTAATCGCCAAAAAACATGAGTAGTTACCATGAGATACAAGCAGTTG
>VMHT01199905.1_pt1 | contig 11028 bp, 12 predicted proteins | sample 4693611 | NCBI WGS metagenome assembly VMHT01 (sample SAMN12280063, study PRJNA550983) | marine metagenome | isolation source: seawater sampled from same location over 5 years 0.02-0.2 micron viral filtrate | place: USA: collected off the coast of southern California halfway between the port... ... | reverse complement strand
TAGTTTGTTTATTGTTTTCTTTGTCGAGTTTCTTTTTCTTTTTAAGTTCTTTTGGATCGACTAAGTCTGTTAAATCCGCTTTCTCATCATCTTTCTTTTCTACTTCTTTTTGTTCAAATGAGTTGAATAAACTTGTAACAGGTGATGCTATACCTTTACCTATATCACCAATTGCTTTGAATTTCTTACCGACAGTTTCAGACATACCACCGATATCGACTATTCCGCCAGTAAGTTCTTTTATACCATCATTGAATTTACTACCACCACTTTTAAGTTCCTGTTTGAACTTGTTCATGCTGAAGTTAGTCTGCTTTAAGACCTCATCGTTTTTTTCTATTGTTTCAGTCTGTAATACTACCGCTTCGGTATGTGTTTTAATTTTTGCACCAGATGTATCTATAAAATGCGTAAATGGTTTGACTTGATCTACAACCCCACCCATTAACGAATGTTTAAAATCTCCAAATGCATTACTCATATCTATTTACCGAATGCTCTTCCTGCTTCACTGATACCAAAAGCACCAAGTGTAACTACTACTAAAGATGTGTATATTGTGTCTGAGAACAATAAGTCTTGTCCCATAAATGCTGTGATCAAATCACATGTTGCAAAAACTGCCATGAAACCAAATGATATAAAACCAATGATTGCTTTTTCATTGATATCATTTTCATCTCTAAACAATGCCCCTATAGAAAACTTTTCTACAGGTTGTGCGGCCGCGGTTGCGATTTTAAGTTCTTTTGAAACTTTTTCCATTTCTCTGATTTTGTCCTGTGCTTCGTCCAGTTTCAAAACCATTGCGGTATACTTTTCTAAATCTATTTCAACTTCGTTTCTACCGTTATCTACTGTTGCCATTATTATCTCCTCGATTGTTGGCGTCTATACCTTTCCTTCTCTTCCTCTAAATGATTTAGAAGGAGTTGTATATAAACTTCCCTTTCCCAAGGCATCATACTTTCAATTTCTGCTAGTGAATACTTGTGGTGTTGCACTAACTGAAAGTTGGTACTATAATAATTCTGTACCGATTCATGAGAAAGGGCGACTAAAAAAAATTTTCTAGTCCCTTTAACATTACCGAATTCTTTTTTTGACACTTTATACACTTATATTTTATAATATGTGATAAAGTAGGTGTGTTGTTTAAGAACTCACCCATCTTCTCTACTTGTTGTAAAGAAAGACTGTTTAAGAATTCGTCCATCTCACGATCTGCATAATCTTTTGTGTCATACGTATCTTCAGCATCATAAATTGTATCAATGCTACTTTTTAGTATGTTTATGAAGGCATCACTTTCCTCTGCATCTGCATACTTTTGCAAGTCGGCAGTAGGAAACTTCATGATGACTCCTAATTCTTCTGATAATTCTACTTTCATATCAGGAATATTTGATGTGTCTATTTGCACATCGTTTAAATCCAAATCAATTGGATTAGAAGCACCACATTCATCTACTTGACATATTAGATTTAACTTTGTTGTTTCACCAATAGACTTTATTCGTATTTGTAAAAACAAATACTCTAAATCTGCCATTGGAAGTTTTCCTGCATCTGATATTTCACCGAATGTTACTTCTTTTATTAGTGTTTGTACAGCATTGAATATTAGTCCTTGTTCTTCACTTTCTTGCATCAGTAAAAGAGTCTTTTGCTCTCCTACTAAAAATGGTCTAAATTTTACTTTTAGACCAGAAAGAGGTAACTCACAAAAATACTCAGGTACTTTTTGTACTGGTAATCCCATAATTTATATTATCCTCCACTTCTGCTTAATGTACTACTAAGTTTATTTAGTCTGTCCTGAAACTTTGATAAAGTTTTACTTTTATTACCAAAGATACCAAGAAATTCGTTTGTTGCCCCAAGTGCTCTTCCAAGTCGATTGAGACCAGAACTGTTTGATGGATTCTTGTAAAAAGATTCCCATGTTCTAAATGCAAATGTACATTCGAATCTTAATATCTCATCTCCTCTTTCTGAACTTAACTGCATAGGTAAAAATGCAACTGGGTATGCTTCATGTAATTTGTATGTAAGAGACTTCTTATCACTTTGAGTCATTTGAGATATGTGAATTTCTCCAACGTAATCGTAGTAGTAGTTGAATTGTGGTAAAATACTTGAACCACCTTCACCACCAAAAACTACACCTTGCCATGCTTCTATCAAGAATCTATCTGCAAATGTAGAATCACAAACAAAAGTAAATGTTACCTCTTGTCCGTCGTGGTCCAAATTATAAGGCATCTTTCTAGATGGTCCATATTCAGATGCTTCTTCAGTTGTTAATTGTCTTCCTGGTAACTGTGCTTCAATACATCTTAGACCCTCAAAGTTGATACCAAGTTTTGGACAATACATATCAACTATAAATCTATTTACCCTAGCACCTTGGTCCATGTTGTACTTAATTTTGTCTATATGTAATCTACTCATTTGCTTTTCTCTAATGTTTCCCTATAAACTTCTCTTACATTCTTTTTCATAAATTGTGCAGTGGGTAAAAAAGATGCAATGTCCCAATATCGTGGTTCGACCTCTAAAGCATTACCATGTATCTGAGAATAGATATACCACTTCAGTGCTGGTCTTGCCCATCTTAACTTTGCTACACCACTTACAAGTGGATATGTAACTCTAAATTTTGTTCCCTCGTCATAGTTATCATTGTTAGTATATCTGTATAAAGCATCTAACAATATAAGTCTATATCTAGGTTGTATGTAATGTAGATTTATACCTAACATTCTGTCGGGTCTCATTGCTACTATTATAGTCAATGGAAATCTATCATAATATGGTAATTTTGCTTCTGTTTTTGGATCGTAGAAAAAATTATACATTCTGCCTTCTAGATATCTACGTGTTCTGTCCAACTTAGACTGCTTATAATACTTATCAGTATTAAGTTTAAGTTTACGCATTCTACCAACGTACCATTTCATACTTTCGATACTACGTCTTTGAAGATCATCTGGGTGTTCTTTTGCTAATTTTTCTAACAAACCGATTGTACGTTGAGATTCTACTTTTCTATCAGCAAAGGAATATGCAGTATCGGTATATGATCTTTGAATTGCCATAATACTATTTATGTATTATAGTACGGTTATTATAACTTTTTCGTTTTCAAATGTTAAATTATCTGGATTGATTTGAACTAAGAGATCAAGATCGTCTCTTGTAAATGTCTGTTCGTCTTTGACATAGATTTCAACACCATGGTCATCGCCATCAAAGTGTACATATTCTGATAACTCTTCATCATGATAGTTAAGTAGTTTAGGTTTAGTATTGTTAAAGAACTCTCGCATCTTATCGCCATACTTCTCAAACAGATTTACGCCTTGTGCTACATGGCATTCTAACATGAATAACTCGTCTGGGTCACCAATGAACTTACGCACTCTAGAAAACCAAACTCTATTAATCTCATCACGATTCTCATTATCGTATTCAAAGTAACTCAACCATTCATCGAAACTAAGTTCTTGCACAGCATCACATATATTCATAGGATCCCAAATCATAAACTCAGTGTCCCATGCTTCAATATGAGATAATGCTCTCACTCTATTACCACCTGGGTGAAAATGCAACATAGGTCTTTCTGCTTGAACTCTTAATACTGCATTTGGTGGTGACCATAGTCCAATCTTTTTAATGTCCCATGCTAAGAACCACATCTTGTATACTAATACTTCTTCGATCTCAGTGTATTCTTTACTGAATATTTTATAGATAGGACTAGAAACGTTTTTTACAAAGTCTTTAGATACCCATTCGTTATCGATAGCATCTTGATATGTTATAATCTTTGGTTTACAAGTTGTCTCTTCCCAGAGTTCCTTTACTTCATCTAATATTCCATCTTCATCGATGAAACCAAGAGTCATGTATTCTTTATTACCTGATCGCCCGTATTGAAATTCTCTTTTGCTCAATTTCTTCCTTTTCTCCTGGATATAAATCTAAAAAATATCTTAGGTCTTCATACTCTAAGACTTTGTTTGTTTCTATTACTACGCCATCTCTCCACTTTTCTGCATCGTCTCTTCGAAAAAGGTGTTCCAGATCTGGATCACATTCACCTATTAATATAGGTTTTTTATGCTTGTACATATTTAGTTTGATTTCTTTGACTGTATTATACATGTCATCTCTATCTTCATTGACATGCATCTCTATACATTCACCTTGCATGTTTGCGGCAAATATTCCACGATCTAATCCAGAAAACATACCATACCATTGATCAAAACTCATATGTTCTTTTTCAATGTACTCATATGGATCCCAAACAATTACAGGACTATCGAATGCTCTAACGTGTCTTAATGCATGAACTCTTGACATACCTGGGTGTACGAATATTTTATTACCAGATTGTTTGTGTAGTTTCTCTGTTGGTAACTTTTTGAATCTTGCTTGTATAGGACTGTATAAACCTTTAGTACGATATTGGTTAATTAACCATTGTACTTTAATTTTATGAAATATCCAATTGTGTGATTGTATTTCTAAATGACCTTTTTTATCTTCAGTTAATTCTACGTCCATATTATCAAAGAAGTTATAGACATATTTGTTTAATTGAAAATCACTATATCCAGATTCACGATTACCAAAGTAACCTAAATCTGTAAGTTCACCATATGTGCATAGTTTAGGATATACATTATTTGTATTAAGAACATAGTCCCAACAATCTTGAAGATTTTGCCAGGCGTCTTCATGTCCTTTGTGTTGAAAAAAGAAATGACAGTTGCGATTAAAATCAGTTGTACTCATTTAAGAACTTCTCAACTCTTTGTAAGTCTTCAGGTGTATCAACTGATAGTCCATGATCATCAACTTCTACCATTCGAACTGCATAACCATTCTCAATGTATCTTAACATCTCCACTGATTCTGCTTTTTCATTCTCACCTACAATTAATGTAGAAAACAATTCTAGCATTGATCTATTAAAAACATATAAACCAAGTTGTTGTTTGAATCTAACTTCTTCTTTTTGTAGATATGGTATAGGCAATCTTGAATAATATACTGCATTGTGATTCAGATCATTAACAACTTTAACAACATTACGATCATGAAGTTTGTAATCGTCTTGTACTTCAACGTAAGCATTAGATATGCCTACATTACGATCATGACTTCTGATAAGTTTGTCTATTGCATCTGGGTTTATCAAAGGTTCGTCTCCTTGTATGTTTACAAAGAGATCGCCATCACAAAGTGGTAATGCTGATGCACACCGATCTGTACCTGTCTTACATTCGTCTTCTATAACAATACATCTCATCTCATTTGTGGCGCAGTAATGTCTGATACGATTGTCATCTGTTAGTATAACAACTGTATCTAATTCTTTACACATCTTTACACGATCATATACTCGTCTAAGCATAGGAGTGCCGTTAATAAGTTCTAGGGGTTTACCTGGAAATCTAGATGATTCCCATCTAGCAGGTATCATTCCAACTGTTAGTTTAGTTGATCTATCTGGTTGACTGAGAGTTCGCATTCTACATTACCATATCCATAAGTTGCGTGTATAAAACTTGTACCTGCTCTTCGTGATGCATCGTAATCAACTTGCATATCTCCTACGTAGACTGCATCTTTTGGGTCAACGTTTAACATCGCAAGACAAAATAATATCTGATCAGGTGCAGGTTTGCCTCTGAGACCAGATTTAGGACTTACAACATAATCAAACTCTACATCTAGTTTGTCTAGAATCACTTTTGTTCTTTCAGCAGTCTTAGATGTTACTACTGCTATTTTGTAACCTTGCTTTAATTTCTTTAATGTATTTTCTACTTCTGGATAAAATACTAAGAACTCGTCCATTAAATCTAACGATGCTTTGTCATATGTGCTTTTAACTTGACAAGCATTCTCTACATTTAATTCTTTCATAATATCTTTAAATGGTTTGCCAATGTGTTTAAAGTATTCTGAAAATGGTTGGTCTAAATTGTGTTCTAGTTGACAGATCGTCCATGCGTGATTCATCATTTTTTCTGAATCTATTAATACGCCATCGAGATCAAAGATATATGCTTTCATTATTTACGTGGTAAGATTTCCTTTTCTGTTAATATTCTAAATTTTAGTTTTCTATCTTCGCAGTAATCTCTCGCCGCTGAAAATTTTGCTTGATTAATTATATATGTTGATACTTCTGAAAAGAATCTTTTAGACTTTCTCTTAGGTTCTTTTGGTGGAAATAATTGTTTGTGGGGTTTAACTTCTATTATCTCACGAATGATTTGACCACTCTTATTGATATACTTGATGTAGAAGTCTGGGAAATATCTATGAGTACGTTTATCTACTGGTGATTTATAAGGAATTTGCAGTTCTTCACTGCCCCATTCTAAAACATTCTCATTATTATCACACCAAACCATGAATCTACGTTCTAAAAGACTACGATAAATGATCCTGGTAGGGTCACCTTTGTACTTTTTGTAATTCTTCGGTTTAAACTTGCCGCTGTATGACATAAATAACTAATAATAACTAACAGTATATCAGTGGTAACACTAAAAGTCAATCCACTTTTGAGAGTATTTATAGATGGCATACATAGACAAACTTCTAAACAAATTTAACAAGATACAAAATAAAATAGATTCTTTGAAAGGAATATCTAGTAAATTACAAAGTATTAACTACAATACGGCAATCGATGCTTTAGGAGAACAAAAGACTGAAGCATTAGAACGAATCAAAGAAAGACGAAACAATTTACAAAATCAATTAGAGGGTGCTAAGAGAGAAAAGAATGGATTAGCAAAACAAACACCAGATGGTTCACCCATAGAGTATGTATACCCGTTCCACGATGATCTTGCTAACTACTTAGTATTCGATATAAGAGGTAGAAGAAACAGAACTCCTGGTGTGGATAAAGGTGCTATGACTCAAGATAAGATAATTGCCCTTTATGTTCCTGATGATCTTACATCAAGTATGACAGTAGAATATACTGCAACTTCTATAGGACCAATGGCAAGAGCATTTGATCAAATAGCAAAAGCAGTTAAATCTAGAGAGAATGATTTAGTTGGCGCAGTAACAGATAACATGGACAATCTTATTGGTGGCATGGTTTCAAAAATGGCAAACTCATTCTCTGGTGGTCTAACAAACTTAAAAGCAGGTAAGGCAACAAATCCAATGGAAGAGCAAACTCTACAAGGAATACCGTTTAGAGAATTTTCTTTTACTTTCTCATTTCTACCAAGATCGGCCGCAGAAGCAGATCAAGTAAATCAAATAATTCATGTCTTAAGAGATTCGATGTTACCAGATACATTTAATTCAACAATTTCTAGTACACTTCAAGGCAAAAACGTAGAAGTTACTGCCGCAGATGGTTACTTTAATTATCCAAGTATCGTTGACCTTTATTTCGATGGTCCCCTTGCTTCCAAAGTTGATGGGTTTTTACCAGCAGTTATAACTGGTTGCGAAGTTAATCATACTGGTGGTCTAAAGTTCTCAACTTATGAAGATGGTCAACCCATCAAAACAGATTTAACTTTAAGTATTAGAGAGATTAGAATTATGTCTCAACAAAATTATAGAGCAATTGCCGCCCAGACTGTTGGTGGCGATTTAGAAAAAAGAGAGGCCGCTTTAGCAAAAGGAAGAAAGAATTCTATTTTAGACACAACAAGTAATACGGGTGAAGATTTTGATGATACTGGCGGCAGAGTGGTATATTCAGAAATTCCAGATGATTAAAGGACAACACAATGGCAACTAAATTTTTCGAAAACTTTCCTAAAGTACAATACAAACTAGACGATGGTCGTATCATCTATATCAAAGATTTTTTTAGAAAATCTAAGATAGAACAAGATGCAGTCAATAGTATTATAGAATATACAAAATATGAAATACAAGATGGCGAAAGACCCGATACAGTTGCATCTAAGATATATGGTAATCCAGATCTTCATTGGACTTTTTATCTAGTAAATGATTTTGCAAACTATTACGATTGGCATATGGACAATGGTACATTTGAGAGATATATGAATGACAAATATAAAGGTCAATATCTCTTAGCAAATAACAGAACAGATGTACTAGAACAGTTATCAACAGGCGTAAATAAATTTTTACTTGGTGAAAAAGTAACACAGGGTAATAATGAAGGCCACGTTATAGAAGTCGATCCAATAGGAAAAAGAATAGCAGTCGATGTAAAAACGTTCGATGCTAATTCGGCAGTGTCAACTGTAAGACAAACATCTGGTGGTCAACCAGCAATGTCATTTACACCAACAAGTGCTATTCACAGAATAGATGGTGTAATGTTTTATAAAAATTCAGAAGGAATAATTAGAAACGAATCTCTAGCAGGTTTTACACCTGTTACAATTTATGATCATGAGTTTGAGAAAAACGAAAACAATAGATCAATTAAAATAATACAACCAGCATTGATACAATCAATAGTTAGAAGATTCGAAAAAGTAATGTTATCATGAGCAATGAGTTAACGGGCGAAATAATAGTCGACTCGGTTACAATAGTCAACCCAGAGAAAGAAGCAGTAGACATAGCAAACATATGTTCTTCTATTAATATCTATGAGGGTATTGATCAGAAGTTTGTCTCTGGAAGAATCAGTGTTGTAGATTCTCTAAACATCTTAGATGAATATAAATTACACGGTCAAGAATCTGTTACGATTAGATATCGTGTCAAAAGAGGAACAACTGATTTTTCTGGTGGTGTAGAACAAGTAGAAAAAACATTTAGAATCTACAAGATAGACAACATCAAAAACCATAAGATGGTTACTTACTCATATGTGTTACGATTCATCGATCCAAAATACTTTTCTGTAAACAGAACTAGAGTTAGTCGAGTCAAACGTGGTTCATACTCAGAAATATTATTACAAACTCTTCAGAACGATGCACAGTTTGATCAATTACCAAGTGCTGATCAAACAGACTTCTGGGAAGAATCAACACCTGGTAATATGCAATTTGTTTGTCCTAACTGGACTGTAAAAGAAGTTATAGATTACATTATGCAAAACGCAAACATAGGCACATCGGCAGTATACAAAAACAGTATGTTCTTTTATGGCACTCTAGTTGGTGGATATAAATTTATGTCTATTGATAAGATGCTTAAAGAGTTAGAGTTTCCTTTAACATTCTCTTTCATGCCCAGACAAGAAGACCCAGACCAAGATAAAATCGATCAAGATAGTGAGAGAGGATTATCTACTACAATATTAAAATACTATATTGATAAAAGAGCAAACATTATGGATGGTATTTTTGAAGGTGCATTTTCATCTACATTAAAGTCATATGATCCTATACGTAAGTTAGAAAAAACAATAACGTTTGATTTAAAAAAGAACTTCGATGAGAAAGGCAGTAAACATTTATCTGGATTTCCACAAATTAGATTAGGTGTAAATGATGAGACAAGAAAAGCAGAACCTATAATGACTGTAGATGAACCTATAACTTTCAATGAAACAATATCTGATTTACCTTTAAACGAAGATTATATTATTGGTGGTAAAATCAGACATAAAGTAAATCAAACAAATGCATTTTCAGACTCACCAAAATTACAAGATCAATCTCAGTTTATAGGCAACGAATACTTAGATGATTCTATCCTAGAAAGATCAGCAATGAAACATATGCTAAACACAAATGTTATCTATGTAACTATACCAGCAAGAACAGATATATTTCCTGGTGTTGTAGTTAATCTATCATTGCCTTCTGGTGGTGTTGATAGTTTTGATAACATGTTAAATGATGGTAAATATCTAGTAACTCAGATGCATCATCAATTAAGTCCATTAGATAGTGTGGGTAGTATTGTACTTAGATGTGTAAAAGAAAGTTTTGCAGATAAGTTTGAAAATCAACAACTATTAAAAGAATATAAAGGTGCTAGAAAACCAGAAGTAGCAAGACTTTTACCGAGGTCAGAAGAGAGGTCAGAAGATGGATAATTTCTATTTTGGTGTAGTAGAAGATCGTAATGATCCACTAAAAGTTGGTCGTGTAAGAGTTCGTGTACACCAATTACATACAGATAATAAATCAGATATTTCATCTGCTGATTTACCTTGGTCTCAAGTAATCTTACCAACAACAAGTGCAGGACTATCTGGATTTGGACATGGTCATGGACTTGTAGAAGGTACCACAGTCTATGGTATGTTTAGAGATTCAGATCACTTAGACTTTGTAGTTATGGGTGTGGGTATCGGTATTTCTCAGAGTGGTTATAAAGAAAACGCAAATGGCGAGATAGTTAATAGATCAGTTGAAAAGGGATTCAATGATCCAAGAAGAGATACACAATCAACATTCACTAATTCAGTTGACGGATTAAACTCTGGTACAGATTCAAAAAGACCAAACGAATTAACATTAGCATTAGATACATCACCACAATTACCAAAAGAACTTAAAATAGATTACGAGGGTAAGGGTAGCACAATAACAGAATTAGATGCTAGTGATAAACTAAAGTATAATGCAGGAGAACAAATACCATATTATCCATTACAAGATTATTATGACGAATCTGATCTAAACAGATTTGCAAGAGGTGGTGGCACTTATGGTAGTAGAGATGATCTGCCTGTAACAGTAAAACTACATCAACCAAATAAATCTATATTAACATCTGGTGCAACAAAACCCGAAAGAGTTGGATTATATCCATTTAATAAAGTTCATTTTACAGAATCAGGACACATGATAGAAATGGACGATTCAGTTGGTGCTGAAAGACTCTCAGTATCACATAGATCAGGAACTTTTCATGAGATTCATCAAGACGGTTCAGAAGTACATAGAGTAGTAAACAATAACTATACAGTCATCTGTAAAGATGATGAAGTTTATATTGGTGGTAAATGTAATGTCAGAATACTAGGTGATGCTACAGTAGACATAGACGGAAAAGCAGAAATACATTCAGACAAAAGTA
>VMHT01179933.1_pt1 | contig 11028 bp, 6 predicted proteins | sample 4693611 | NCBI WGS metagenome assembly VMHT01 (sample SAMN12280063, study PRJNA550983) | marine metagenome | isolation source: seawater sampled from same location over 5 years 0.02-0.2 micron viral filtrate | place: USA: collected off the coast of southern California halfway between the port... ... | reverse complement strand
TTTTTTATGAGGGTGGTTGGAGTGGATGGAGTGGTTTTGACCTTCACACGTATACGGACACACTCCCCGTCGATTTGTTGCGACCTGACCCAACACACCGAAAACCACTCCAAGCACTCAAAGCACTCAATGTGACCGAAGTGTTGTGACCGAAGTGGGTGGTAGTAGTTGGTTGTATGTATTAGTGTGTATTATGCATTAAGGGATAAGCTTTTCGATGTCGGCATCGTTCACCTTTTCGAGTCCAAACTGTGCCCGAAACTTTGCAGCATTGTTGATGCGAGTGGTGATGATTGCAAACAGCTTCCGTTGGGTCGACATATGGTAGGTCGCAACAAGTGAATCGAGTTTGCACCTCGTCGCCAGTCGTGCATACAAAAGCGTGATGCCCGCTTCGGTCATTTCGCAGTGGTCAAGTCGAAGGACCTTTTCGAGCGCCGACTTGTAGCACGCTTTGTATCGCACCGAAACATCGCCCACTCGGTTCATCTATCGCGGTCTGGGTGCAGGCGGTGGGGTCGGTGGAGTCGGTCGACTCGGTGCAGGTGGTGGAGTCGGTGCAGGTGGTGGAGTCGGTGCAGGTGGTGGAGTGCGAACGTTTCGCTTCGCCTTGCGTGCTTCCCGCCGTGCTTGGTGTGCAGCGACCTTTGCTCTTGCCGCAATGAGTGCAGCTGCTTTTGCGGCGATTGATGCAGGCGATGGAGTCGGTCGACTCGGTGCAGGTGGTGGAGTCGGTGCAGGTGTTTGCCACGTGAACCTGCCGTCCGAGATGCGTTGCTCAACCTCCCATACGATGGTATGTTGCTCGCCGTCCATAAGATTGTTCATGAACGCTTCGAGCAGGTGGCAGTGTTCGTTCGACCCGCCCTTGTCAGGGTGCATTCCACGTGCGAGCACACGAAGTCGCCACTTTTTGGTGTTCGACGCGAAGAGTTGGTCGTCGTGCAGGTATAGGTTGCACACCATGTAGTAGAACCGTTCGCACTCGCCGGTGTCGCAAAAGTGCCCAGTGTATGTCGATGCATCGGTGTAAGCAGCGTTCATCGTGTAGTGTAGCGTAAGTGGTTGTGTGTGTAATGATCGCCACTCGTGAAGAAAAATGACGAAATGAGATTTTAAAATAAAATAAATCGAACGACTTTTACATTATAATAAAATTTAACGAACCACTTTTACATTTTTATAAAAATTGCAATTCCAGCACATAAACACACTCGCCCATTTTACAAACACAAACTGAGCAAACACAATGACTTACACTATCAACAAGATTGAATCGTCTACCATCTGTGGCACTGCTACGCTACCGCTTGACAAGAAACGCATCCTACGCATTCAACAGAGCGGGTATGATGTGAAATACGACGAAGACTGGTGCTACCCATCCTTGTCAAAAAATCTGATGAGAATGCTGACCAAGGTCAAGGACAACACATTGCACATTGACTATCACCGCGACCACAAGAGCAACAAGAAGATGTCTAACATCACACGTGCCAAAGCAGACGCCTGTATCAGTGCGGGTGATACCTCCCGCAATGTGCGTGCTGGTCTGTGGGGTGATACGTGCTACGACTTGGATATGAACTGTGCCCACCACGCATTGATTCTGTCTGTCGTTGAAAAAGATGACGAGGTCGATGTGTCCATCTCTTTTCCAACATTGAAGCAGTATGTGCACAACAAGAAGGACTTTCGCAAGTCAGTGGCAGACCAGATGTTCAATGGCGATGTGCAACAAGCAAAAGATGCAATCTGTGCTATTACTTTTGGTTCGTCGTTGAAAAATGCATTCAAAGACTCCAAAACCACTTCGTATCCCAAGGAGTGTGTGCTACTTCGTGAAGAACTCATTAAGTTCGCTGACTTGGTTGAAAAACATAACAGCGAGTATGCCAAAGTCGTTCAAAAAGAAGTGGAGAAAAAGAACAAGCAGGCAATCAATGCATTCATCAAAAAAACCAACAAGACCGAAGAAGATGCAAAGTCTGCTGGTATTGGTATCAAGAATTGGAAACACACTCTTATGAGTGAGTGGTGTTGCAACAAAGAGACAATGTGTATGGAGCGTGTCATTCGCTTTTGTATTGAGGAGGGTGTCATCAAAGACCGTCGCTTTGACAACTCCAAAGACGGTGTGATGATTCCAAAAGTCGATGTGGATGCGTATCTCAACAACGAAGACACCGACATCAACACGATGGACGAACTGCTATCTGCTTTTCACGATGAGGTGGACGAGTTGGGTTTCACCATTTTTTTTGACGAGAAGGATATGACGGATGACCATACACAGTTTTGGAAAGACATTGAAGCGTGTGAGAATGACTTGCCCTTTGACAAAGAGCACTGCGAACGCTTTGACAAGGACTTTATGAACCTGCTGGACACCTATGGCGAAAAGAAGAAATACTGGGAGTTGTTCTTTGCACAGATTGTCGAAATCTCAAGGTTTGTGTTTTTGATGACCATTCGTGAGAAAGATAAATGGGGTGATGTCAAGTTGACCAAAAAACTCATCTACTACTCCAAAAAGGATTTGGTGGACACATTCGACCATCTCCCAAGTGGTAATGTCAAAATCGTTCAAGGTGAAGCAGTAGCGATTCCATTCCTCACTATGTGGTTGAAAGACGAGAACCACCGCTCACACTACAAGATTGACAACCTCCCATACGCTGGTGTGCACGACCCCAAGCGATGCACACCTGACATTATGAATGCTTTTGTTGGATACCCAGAGCACATTTGGAGTGGTGTCGTTGAATATTCTGACGAGGTGATGTTCAAGATGTTGCAACCATTTTTTGATGTGCAAGCACACCTCGTGGGTGAGCAAGGGTTTGACAAGACCACGGGCAGGTTTCCCAAGTTCACCTGTATGCAAGACGTGCTCAATCACAAGCATCTCGCCCTTTGGTTGGCAATTGTTGGGCATCGCATTGCACGTCCTGATGAACCACGCAAACCATTCACACCTGTCATCCACGGTGTCCAAGGCACAGGCAAGAACGTGTCCACCAATGTGTTGGGCAGTCTGGTCGGTGATGACCATTACATATGCACCTCAAACCCCGAAGACTTTTTCAGCACACACGCCGAAGGATTCGTGGGTAAACTCATTACCGTGATGAACGAGTTAGACCTCACGGGTTCGGCAAAGTCAAAGAACAAGATGAAAGGTATCATCAGTGAAGACAAGGCAGTGTGTAATCGTAAGTTCGTCGCTCCGTTTCAATACACGGTCATTGCTCTCTCCATCATATTATCCAACGAGAAATGCCCCATTGTGTTGGAGATGAATGCAAACCGACGCTACCTTATCTTCAACTGCAATGACCGACTCGCTCGCGACTTCACTCAAAACATCTGGAAGAAACTCATTGCCAAGTTCCAATCCACTGAGTTCCTGCGATGCCTTCGTCAATTTTTTGAACGATTTGACTATGATGCATACGACTACACCGAAGGACTCAAACACAATCATCAGGCGCGTGCATACAAGCAGATGCTCTCCCACTTCTTCCCCGCTGACTTGCGATTCTTCCAACACTTCATTGAACAGCAAAAGTTCGCAAACACATACGCATTCAATGACAGCGGTGGCGAGCGTGCTTTCTACACCAACCCACAATGGGACAAAGAGGTGCATATCAAGTCTGCGGATATGCAAACAGAGATGGTTCAATACTTGACCGAAGAAAACCAGACCAAGTCATTGGAAAAATACAAGCAAAAGCAGAAGTTCAACAACCACATCCAAGACCTGAACCTGCCAATGACCAAGACCACCAAAAACAAAGCAGTCGTATACACGATGACACCAAAGACCGTCTACCACGCACTGATTGAGAAGGGATTGGTTGACCTTGAACTGTGCGACAGTGCAACACTTGAAGCATTAGGCGAGGTTGTCGTTGAAAAAAAGGATGAGAGTGATATTGGAGTGGATGATTGGTTTTGAGTGGTTGGAGTGCTTAGAGTGGTTTTGAGTCTTAACCTATATGAATAATCGAAAACGTTTTTTATTCTCTCCATATTCTTCACACCTAAAACCACTCCAACCAGTCCAACCACTACCATAATATTCTATGTGCCCAATACTTGGCGGTATTCTTGTCTGTCTCTTCACCATGTCTTGCATAGTATGCTTTCTTTCTCTTAGAGTCTCTGTGGTCAAGGTGTTTAAAGTGTCCTAACCTATCACGGAACTGAGGGTATCTACTGTCGCCAAAGTGTATCAACCGCTTCTTGCCATTCTTCATCACATACACACTGTACTTCTTGTTTTGTGCTTTGCTCTTGAATGGTTTATAGAGTGGTTTGCTGTCGTCTTTGTCTTTATCAGCCATTTAATCAAAGTACACAATTATTTTTCGGTTTTCAATCTTTACACCAGTTCTTTTCAACGGAGGAGGTGCGCCCCCCGTATGCTCATTTGTGTTCTTTGCTTTTCTGTCATAATATTTTGCGAGGATACGCTCACGATTCTTAATGTAATAGTCGCGATTGTAGGGCATCGTGTATAACAAACGCCAACATTTTTTTTAACTGGAAATGGACAGCTGTACACGACCAGTGGCAGAGGAGGTGGAGAGGAAGGTACACGTGTCGTAGATGACGTGGATGTTGTGGGCGGCACTCTCTGCGGTGAACCCAGTTTTAGGAGTACCCGCGTGGACGTCCCTGAACTTCACAGTGAGTTTGGGGTTGGAAATCTCACGAAGAGCTACGCAGTTGGAGAATGCACCCTTAGCGTAGTCGAGCGAAAAGTCAATCTTGTACACATGGCGCATCATAGAGGCACTCTGTCCAGTGGAAGCACCATCACCACACTGTCCGTGCATACCCCATCGACCGAAGTACCGAACGAACTCACCAGGGACTTTCATCACCGTGGTGTTGTTGAAGCGTAGCTCGAACTCATCCACTTCAAGAGGTGCACCCGTACGAATGGCTGTGCTGTACCTGCTCTCTTTCGTATTGTCTGAGGTTTTGTTAAACTGAGGAACGGTTGGGCACTCAACAATCACATACATAGACTGAATTGCCTCATTCTCTTTCAGTTCCACAGTGGCTTCAAGTTCACCTGCCTTAACAGAGGCAACCGCTTCGGTTTTGGAGATGTGTACAATCTGAGAGAGAAGACCATCGGCGTAGTTCTTACTCACAACATCATTGAGTGCTTTCTCGTCGAGTTGACGGTAGTGGCAAAGGAGTTCACAGTCGCTCGGTGCGTGGACGTCGAGCGTAGTGGCAGTGTTGGCTGCTTCTGTTTGAGCTTCAAGACCATAACCAATCTTACAATCACTCAGCGATACTTCCACACGGAATGGCTCTTGGAAGTTGGAGTTGATGTGGTAGCGCGAGGGGTCGAGCGAGAAGAAGAAAGGCAACCAGAGGCACGCTTTGTAAGTATCAGTGTTAGCGCCTCTCTCAGGGTCGCCTCCCATGCGGTACGCTTCCTGCACACTCTGGCGCTGACCATACGGAAGGTCAGCAATACGAGCGAGAATCTGGTACTTGTCGAGAGCTTCAACAATGCGACCAGAGGTGGTCAGTCTAACTTCCTGAATGAGACCAAGCAGACCAAGGGCAGTGAACCCGCCAACGTTGGTGGATACCAGATTAAGACCTCCGTCTGCCTGCTCCAAAGCACCCGTGGGTTGAGTCTCAGTACCAGGCACAGCAACCTTAGGAAGCGTCATATTCAACCAAAGACCCTGCACGAGTCCGTTTTTGGCGATGTCATACGAGAAGGTCTTGGATGCGGCAACCGTTCCCGAAGAGTTGGAGATAGAGAGAATCTGCATCGCGTGAGGCGTGACGAGGCGATTGGTTTCGTTGTACACCCACGGCGACATTGTCTCGCTCTCATTAATTGTGGCGACGACGGCGGAGGACTGGTTGGACTGCAAGATAGGATTAGACATATTTCAAGAAGAGTGTGTGTGTATTTGTATTACCTATAATAAATTATTTTGTATTCATACGAGCTTTTTTCAGTTTCAGGGTATTGGATGTATCCAAGTATTGGTGTATCGGGAGAAAGAACAAACGGAGACTGTTGTAAATTATTTTGACGAACCATTTGAAGTGTTCCGCCTTCTTCGTTGGCGACCGTTTCCAGTTGCTCACTCCAATTGCCCACTGTGTTTCTCTTGCGTATGTCATCTTGCCACGCTTGCACCTGTTGCTCCCAGTTGTCAGGAAATGTCATCTGCTTGTGGAGTTTGTGATACCATGGTTTGGGTGGTACAGACGACCTCATAAATGCGATGTACTCATCCAACCTCAAACACTGCTTTCGTAAGTTCGGGAACTGATGCCCTGCTATACCTTTCTGTGTGTAGTAGTACGTAGCTTTAGCAACCGCTTTCTGTTGGAGTTCGTATGAAAGACTCTCTGCAAATGCTCTTACCTGCTCTCCCTTCGGGTTCTTTGCGAGACGTTCCATTTGCTCATCCAAACGTGAGCGCTCGCTTGTTGACCCATCGGGATTGACCACAAACTCACTCATCGACTTCTTCTCTCCATCTGGCACAGAGGACACCCCCCAGTTGAACTGCTTGCGACGCATAAACTCGTAGGTCGTCTCGTCATCCACAACCAAATCAGGTGCATTCTCACCACGGTTGTACTTCTCTACTGTTTTACCAAAGCTGTCTAACACTATCTTGTACCCGTGGGAGGTGTACATCATTGGAAAAAACAACGGCACAGGGTCAAACTTGTCATAAATATTGATGTGTGTGAATGTGTCATCGTAGAATGTACCAAACAGTTCCAGACCTCGTGGCGAACCAAATGTGTACAGTTTTTCAGGTTTCTCCTTGGTCTCTAAAAAGTAGCGTAGCATAAAGATTTGACCCGCGACAGCACCGAGAGAGTGTCCCGCAATGTAGAACTTGTCAGTAGGTTCTTTCTCTTGTAAAAAGTTGTAGCACTCGTCATATAATTCTGCGACGTGGTGGGCAAAGTTCATATGGACAATACCGTGCATATCCGTGGGCAAACCATCCATAATCGCGGGTATACCCAGTCCCACTTCCAGATTGACAAACACAGCTCCTGTATCTGTCAATACATCATCAAACCCTCCCATAATGTACTGAGTGCCTATCTTGAAAAACTTTCGCAGGTTCTTCACATACCCTGCAAATGGTTTCGTGTAGGGGTTGTACTTCATCAACTCCGCACCCCACTTTGCACCTTGCTCCACCATATTCGCCGTTTGACTCTCATCGACTTGTGTACCACGAAAGGTCAACCAGCGTGTGCCGTCATTTAATATGACGAAGCGTGCTTTTCCGTTGTTAGAATATTTGACAGAGCGTATGTTTGGGTTAGTGTTTGGGGTGTTGGTGTCGTAGGCGTCCTCTGCTTCTTGGAGTGCAAAGAGTATCTCTCTGCGTGGTATGTGCATAAACTCATCGTGCTCTTCGTCTTTCATCGTACCATGGGTGAACCCTGTGGGGTCTTCATCTTCAATGGCACGACGACGGAGCAAATCACTCGGGATGTCATCGGCACTACCACCACCCACACTGCCTGTGTAGGGCATACCTTGGTCTTTTACCGTTCCACCTGCTTGCACTTTCTGTGCATCAATGACTGACCCCGCTATCTGCTTGGGCACAATACCACGCATATTTGCCTCTTTGGGTAGGTTGCTCTTGCCTGTTGGGTTGGTGGTTCGCTCGTTGCCTAACAGTGGCGTGGTTTCATCTGTGGTGTCTTCAATACGACGGCGTGCGGATGTTCCCTCTTCGGCGGTTTGCATCGCATCGTCGCCCGCTTGCTTGATACCTTGCATCTGCTCCTCTGTGCTCTTGCCCATACCTGCCCGTGTCTCTGCGATGTCTGCATCCATCTGTGCTAAGAGTGCATCGGCGGTGGTGTCGATGGACTCGTTTGTGTACGCTTTGTTCGCCTGTATGTCCTCGTTAACTTTGCCCTCCAACCACTTGTAGTAGTCGTCGCGAGTCTCATACGACACCGTTTTGCCTGTCTCTTGGTAGTACTCATACCCACGCTTAGAAGGGTCTGTGTATGATTGTATACCCTCATTAGAGTACATCTCACGCAGGTCAGCGTCGCGCGCTAAGAACTCATTCTGTTTGAGTGTTTCCACCTCACCGCCTGCTTTGTCCGCCTGTTGTAAACTTTGTTGATAGCGGTCATAGTCTGCCATACGACCTGAGGAGTCTGTGGGGTTCGCTTTCAAATCGGCATCAAACCTGTCTTTCCAAAACTTGGCATTGTCCCTGAACTGTTGCTCTGTCTTTGCCTTTTGTGCTATCTGGTCGGCACGTGAAGCAGAGGTGTCCGTGGTGGATGCAAGGAGTGCCTTTTGCTCTTGCTCCGCTTTTGCAAGCACAATGCGGTCGGCATCGTCAGGCATAATCTTACCCGTTTTGACACCTGCTTCCAATGCGGAGCGTGTTTCGGCGAGTGTGGCGACTTTCAACGCTACCTTTCCACCTGCCTTAGCTCCTATGAATATCTCAGCGTCTGCACCACCTGCTATCGCTCCCATCCACTCATCCACCGTGAATCCAAAGAACTCTTTGGGTTTGGGTGCAAAGGCGTTCTTGTTCTGGTGCACCTTGCCATCCGTGCCCAAGAAGTAAGGGCGGTGTGTTGGACGTACTGGCATTTTCTGTAATGTTTTCTTATGAGAGTATACACATATTTATTCTGTCATCATAAACTATCACAACAGTCAAATGGATCACAGTGGTGAGGAGTGGTAGGTTTACGTTTTCCAAAAAGCACTCCATCGACAAAACCCTATCCCACCACCGTAAACCGTCTAATGTATGGAGTGCTTGGAGTGCTTGGAGTGGTTTTAGAGGTTTAGAAAAAAAGTAAAAAAAATTTTCATTTCGTTTCGTCTATATGCTTTTTGCTCAAAACCGCTCCAACCACTCCAACCACTCCACACATCGACGGTTTACGGTATGTTGACTGGTGTTTGTCGATGGAGTGGTTTTTGCACCTCTTGATGCTTACACAAACGACTGGTTGGTTTCGTATTCAAAGAACAAATCGACGCTTTGCAGTTGGTTGTTGACACCTGACTCTAACTCAAAGGGTGTGCCGTTGGTGTCTTTGTACAGTCGCACGTCAAAACTCATAGGCAGTTCTTCTGCTTTCACGCGGATGTGATAGTCGCTCTCTGTGCGGTTGTTGGACGGGTCAAACGACAGAGGGAGCCACGGTTGGGAGTTGTTGTTGGTTGCTTCATACATTGAGATAAAGGGCAAGTCGCAGTACACGATGTGGTTCGTGTTTGCACCTGTGGCGTTGTACTGCTGAGCAATGATACTCTTTTTGATGGTGAAGACCTGTGAAATAATTTTATGAGGGAGATTGACACGGAAGGTGTTCGTGGCGTTGGCAGTTGCCGTTGCGTTGAGATGAAGGAGTACCATTGTTTAATTTCTATGTGTAGATATATTTTTTTGTTGTTTTGTGCGTGTTAACTTGTATAATCATATGCTGTGAAATCCACAGGAAAGTGATTCCAATCATCTACTTGCTTGAACTTCACCTGCACATTGACATTCTTTTTCTGTAAAAATGCTCCAGCGTTAGACGCTGATGTGAAGTATCCGTAAGATGGTGTATATCCAGTCGTTGAGATTGGAAAGCGAAAGACCAACTCAAAGGGTGATGCTCCCACGTTTTTTAACAAAAATACAGGTTGGTCTGCTGTGCTGAATTCATCCGTTGATGTCGAAGCATTCGCATGAAATGCACACGATGTACTCAGCGGTGTGTAGTCGGGTGTGGCATCATTCACACCGTGTATGTTGTTGTGTATATCAACTCTACACGATGCATTCGACACCCACGTATTGCCAATGAATGCATAGTCACTGAATCGGTTTGTGCTTGCGCCTCGGTTGTTGCCGTTCATGGTCAGTTGACACGTGAACACACCACTCTTTAAAAGACCTTCTGCAACGGTTGAATAGTCCAAGTCCCACGCCGTGTTTTGGTTGACATTGTGTGTGAACTGTGTGTATTTGGATGAGTCGCTCGCATCACTGGATGACAGACTGCGTGCCCACTTCAACACGGTAATCTCAGCGTATGCAGGAGCACTGCCTGTGCCTGTGTAGAGTGTGCCGTTGCTTTGGTACTCTTTGTACAGTGTAGGTGTAATCCAATCAGCACCGAATAATTCAGTACTGACAATATTTCGCCGATAATCTGTATAGAGTCTGTCGATACGGTCCAAGTAGTCCGTCACCGCTGTGCTGTTCTTTGTCCGCTGTATGTCTCTTGCCGCATCGATTTTCACGTTTGCACTCTCAATGCTCAGCTGGTTTGTTGCATCATTAACGATTTGCACATTTCCAGATGTATAATTGAATTGTACAGCGGGTGCGGGGCTTTTTAATGAGACAACTCCAGCCTTTGATACAAATGAAAAATCATTATTAGTATCACCAACAATTACAGATTCCGTAAATGTTTTATCGCCTGCAATCGTCTGTGCTCCTGTTTTCATCACAACCCCGTCCGAATCACCAAGAGAGCGAGACACAACAAAGCGTCCAGCGTTGACACCGAGTATCGAACCATCAGCAATATTCACATTGTCCAACAGTTTGAGTGTGCCATTGCTTGCAACTTGTAAATCGGTGTGTGTCTTTGTGCCTGTAATCGATTGTGCACCACTAAGAAACACACACCCACGACTTGCACAGTACTCTTGGTCTGTACCAGCGACGTACGAATTGCCAAACGTTGTGTGTGTTGTGATTTGGTTGGCATTGTCGAGGTTTAGATTTCCTCCAAAAATATTCCAACCAGCGAGGGCATTACATCCAGCACTGAATGATTTTGTACCAGCGATGACCTGCGTACCCGTTTTCAATACAACACCATCACTGTCAGCAAGGGCACGTGCTGTTAGTTTCTTGTTGCTGTCGAGTGCCAACACGTGTCCAGCGGTAAATGAGGCAGTGTTTGCAAAGTCGAGTGTTTTGTCTGTTGCGAAGGTCAGGTCATCCA
>VMHT01077559.1_pt1 | contig 11029 bp, 10 predicted proteins | sample 4693611 | NCBI WGS metagenome assembly VMHT01 (sample SAMN12280063, study PRJNA550983) | marine metagenome | isolation source: seawater sampled from same location over 5 years 0.02-0.2 micron viral filtrate | place: USA: collected off the coast of southern California halfway between the port... ... | reverse complement strand
TTTTTTGTTCGATCGCTTTTTCTTTTATTATTTCTTTTTTGAATATTGGAACGCCTAAAGATTTTTGTATAGCTTCCATTTCTTTCCTATCTAATTTACCAGATCTATCCATTAATAAAAGTAAAGAAAAAAAGTTTATGGCTTTTCTAAAATTGAGAAATTTATTACGGCACGTTTAATTTCAGTTGCTCTTTCTTCGCTTAACATATCAACTATTGAGAAATTCATAGAATTCAATTGGATCGCATTATTATCTAAATAATTAATTACTTCTTGATATGGTTGGTAAACTGTTACTACTTCCGCATTACCAACTATTAAATTATCGCTTTCAGCCAAAACATCCCCAGTAGCAAAAGCCGCTGGAATATTTACTAAAACTTGTTTTTTAACTGCCGCATTTTCCCTAGTATTTCTTGTGCCAGTTTTATTTTTATAATTATTAATAGGCAAGTCTACCATTACTGAATAATTATTTTTTTTATAGTTAAAATCGAGATCTGAAACAACGGCAGTAGAATTGGCTAATGCGTATTGATTAGGTCTTATCGCGATACTATCGCTTACTGCTAAAGCTCTCGCTATGCTCTCTGAAAAGTTAATAGTTATTTTTTTAGTTAATGAAACGGGATTCGCATTAGATCCTAAAGCTTTATTAAATTCTTTATAATTTAATTCTTCAAACCCATAAGTGCTAGCAGCATTTTGACTAACAGATGTTAACCAAGCCCATGGAATTTGAGAATTTACTGCGGTCGCATTATCATAAGTTATACCAGTTCCTACCATGAGTTTATAAGGAAGGTTGAGATTTCTAAAGCCTCCACTATCCCAAAGACCTGTGAAGTCGTCACCATCCAAAGTGCCTACTAAAACACGCATTGTGGGTTCATTTTTTGAATTATCTATTTGAGTTCCTATGACTACATCCCATGGGTTGGTAGGATCAAAATTTGACGCTGGAATTCGTCCTACTAATCTCATTCTATCAATATCATTATTAATATTAACCCAATCAGTAATTGTAGCCCCCGCAGCGTTTACGGCATAATATACCTGCAATTCCCCATCTTCTTTAAATTGGAATCCTACATGGCATTTAGGAAGCCCACTGGCATCTAATGGTGGGGGATTATTTCCATTAATTCTAGTTGCTGGTGCTGGTGCTATTCCGTCAGCATATTCGGGCGAATATAAACCTAGCCATAGATCCGCATTACCTGACTGTTGATTAATAGCCTCGGTGCTAGTAACATGTACATAAGCGTTATTTTGTGAAGTTGTATCTAAATTCCCTTGTGCTGTGTCTTTATCCCCTAGCGAAGCGTTGTCTATATAATGGTAGTAATGGGAAGAAGCTAAAGCATAATTATCATAAGCGGATGTAGCATTAGGCGAAGTATAAGCAACGCCTTGCCCTGCGGCATCTACGTTACTCGCATCATGGGCATGGGTGCCACTAAATTGAAAAGGAACTAGGGCTAATGTATCTGTGGTTTGTGGCATAATAGCTATTAATAGTTCGGCTTCGTTTTCGTTGTTTTCTACAAAAACTTCATATGTTTTAAAGTTACTAGCTGCCATAGCGGTTACTAAAGCAACTTCTATAGCGTCTCTAAATTGAATAAATGAATAATTACCAGCATTTATGGTGACAGTTTTAGATAAGCTAGTTTGAGTATCAAATGGTAAGTTGTCTGTTTGATCACTAGGTTTAACTAATGGCACCATATCTGAAGCAGATACGCTTAAAATAATACTGGCATCTTCTGGAATTATTACCTCTTTATCTCTAATTAATTCTACATAGTTTACTTTAATACACGAATTAGGGGCTATTGTTATATGTTCCTTGAACATAGTAGTAAATTCATGCCCGTTGTCTGAAGGTGAGACTATATTGAAATTCATTTATAATTAATGTATACAAAAAAAATAATTATTTATTTTTATTAATTTTTATATTGTTAGTATTTATGTCTGATATTCCCAAACAATATGTGCCCAAATCTCTTACACCAGCAGATAAAAAAAAACAAATAAAAAGTATTAAAGAAGGAAAAGAAAGACCTAAAGTAGAAAGTTTTAAGTCTAAAAGATCTGGATGGGCAAAAAAATTTGAAGATAAATATAAAACTAAGATTACAAATGATAGTTTTATAAATAAAAATATTATAACAAGAACAGGTATTAATAAAATATTAGATAAGGGAAGAGGTGCCTATTATAGTAGCGGGTCACGTCCAAACCAAACAGCAGAAAGTTGGGCAAGAGCTAGACTAGCTTCAGTTATTATGGGCGGACCTGCTCGTAAAGTTGACAAAGATATTTGGGATAAATTTAAGCGTTAGTCTTCTTCATCTTGAAATTGTATATCCTCTAAATGTATTTCTACTATTTCACTTTTTATATTGTGTATGTGATCTAAAAACTCGCTTATTTGTCCCCTCATATAAGTAACATTATTTAATAAAAATCTAATATCGGGTAAATCTGAAAAATCTACATTATCTAATATGTCGTCCATCATTCTAAAAATTGTGTAAGACATCATAACTAATTTAAATGTTCTTACCTGATGCTCTTTTAAAATTAATAAATCTTTTTCTTTTTTATTCATTTGTTCTTTAAAAATTTCCGCCATTTCTAAATATGCTTGTTCTGTAGTTGGTAGTTGTTCGTTGGTTGTGTCAGAATTAGACATTTTATTTATTATATAAATATATATGGCTACTTTAAATTCGGAAACTTTACTTAATTTAAGAGTTTTATTTAGCTTTACTGTAAGCCAATTAGATATAAATCTAGGGCTAAATAGACTTCAAAGACTATATGATAGTGACATTATAGAGCCAAGTTGGCTAGAAGATCATGAGGATTTTATAAATTTTTTAGTTAATAAATTTAGTATAGCTACAGCATTACAAACTATAAAAACTGTTATTTTATTATTACATTACTATGGACAATTTGAAACCCAAGATAATTATTTAGCCGAGTATGAAAATTTATTAGATATGAAAGTAAATAGCGCTCTATATATTTTAGATTGGCAAAATGTAAATGATTTTTTAGATAAAAATTTGCTTCACTATTTAGGCAATGAGAAATGCTTTTCTAAATACCGCCATTTTTTACTTTTATTTTTAGTTGTTAAAGAAATCCCATTAAAATTTTCATCAATAACAAACATAAGGTATTTATACCATAATTTTAATGATAAAAGCGACTGTTTAAAAGATAGTATTTATCTTCTACGTAAGGGACAGGATTTTTATTTTTATTTTAATATCAAAAATAAAAGATCACATAAAAAACAAATAGAGTATAAAATAACGAATAACGATACAAGAAAATTATTACTTGTTTATTTTTCTAAATTTTGTAAGAATCTTAAATTTTTATTTACTACCTCAGGTGGTAAATGTTGTAGTGAAAGCAACATAGCAAACTCTTTAGCTAATTTTACTAGACAGCATTTTAAAATGCCCATTACTCTTAGCGAAATTAGATCAGAGTGGGAAAGATACCCAAGAACAGAATTACAAAAAGAAATTTGTAAATATTTTTAACGTCTAGAAACGCTGCTAGTTATAGTTGTTGGGGCTGCTGTAGTGTCTGTTAAGATTAGTCTATAATACTGGAATGCGGGTTTTTCAAATTCAATAGCGTAGCTACCATTTAAAAGTAATATTTCACTATGGTTATAAAATGTTACGTCATCAGTGCTTACTTGAACATAAATAGGGTCTACAGTGTTAGTAGTGGTTCCAGTAAATCCAATTACATTATAGCCAGAAGTATTGGCACTAGTTCCGTTTTGTGTGCCTGAAGCAGGGATAGAAATAGTTTCGTTATCTACCTGAGGTGTCCCAGCTAAGTGACTTACATGAAGTGCGCCAGTTGATGTAGCTTTAAGAGATATTTTAGTAGCATTATCAGTTATATCAGTGCGTCCTAAAATTTGCGTTAACTGATCGCCATTAGTTTGGTTTGATGCTGTCGCCGCTCCATCTGAACCCGTAATATCTATTTGAAGTTTCCCAAATTCATCGACTAAAACAGGGCGTATTTTATTATTTGTTTTATCATTTCCATAAATTAAAGAGTTAGTAGACATATTTATAATTTATAGTAACAATTTTTTTTTAAAAAAAAAAGTAAAAAAATACAATTTTTTTATTTAGTTAATTGAATACCAATGGACATCGAAGGTGTATGTGCTCCCACTTGGATTATCAGCGGATACTCTTAAGTATTTGGCATAGGTTCCTATATCACCAAAACCAGTGCCGCCACCACCACCGCCGCCTGGAGTATAATCCACTCCGCTACTATTGTCAACTATAAAATAACCTGTGGGTGTTACAAGATCAACTTCAAAATATTGTTGGGCAGCTACTGTCGTACCGAGTGTGCCTATCCAATTTGTGTTATCCCATGATTGTTCTAAAATAAACTGTAAGTTTCCTGTAGAATTATCTTTAACAACTACACCCCATTTATTAGATTTTTGTGTATTAAAACCAGTGGAGCTAGCAGATGCGCCAGCTCCAACACTAATTCCAGTTTGATCATCTACGTCGTTATTACCCCTTGTTTTAGTATCTATACTAGCAACACTAGTTGCCGTTGCGGTGCTTTGTGTAGCTGTTGTAGTTGCTTGGGCTAACTGTAAGGTCTGATTGGCTGAGGTTGCGATGCCACCAGCACTTACAATATCGACCTGAACCTCTCCCCCTGTTACTGCACCAGCAAGAGTTGCTAAAGAAGTTTGCGCTGTAGTGTCAGCAACTCTAAGCTCATTTGAGTTAGTTATAAGGACATCATCAGCATTGCCAGCACCATTTCTTCCTATAAGTAAAGTTCCTGTTGGTGTTGCTCCGAGAGCACTATCAACGGCAAATTGTGTTCCGCCTCCGCCACCACTAACCACGTCTACTTGGAGCTCGGTACCACTAACACAACCAGCAATAGTAGCTAAACTGGCATTAGTAGATGACTGAGCGGCACTTGTGGCGGCACCTGTGGGCAAAGCAGATGAAACCACGTCGACTTGGAGCTCTGCACCACTCACAGCACCTGCTAGTGTTGCTAAACTAGCATTAGCACTACTCTGTGCAGCACTTGTTGCGGCACCTGTGGGAAGAGCAGAAGATGAAACAACAACAGCCCCAGTATTACAGGCTGTGATTTTACCATCCATACTAGCAACACTTGTTGCGGTTGCGGTGGTTTGTGTTGCTGTGGTTGTTTCTTGAGCTAACTGTAAAGCTTGATTAGCTGCCGTCGCATCGCCTCCGCCTCCACTTATAATATCTACTCTTACTTGATCCGTTCCTACAGATGTTAAAGAAGCATTCTGAGCGGTTTGTAAAGCACTGGTCGCGGCTCCTGTGGGAAGTGCTGAGGTTAAAACGTCACACTGCATTTCTGTTCCTGAAACTGCAGCCGCAATATTACCTAGATTCGCATTTGCTGACGTAAGTGTCGCTTCTGAAGCCGCACCTGTAGGAAGAGCAGAAGAAGAAACTACAACAGCCCCAGTATTACAGGCAGTGATTTTACCATCCATACTAGCAACACTTGTTGCGGTTGCGGTGGTTTGTGTTGCTGTGGTTGTTTCTTGAGCCAACTGTAAAGCTTGATTAGCTGCCGTAGCATCGCCACCCGCAGCGCCACTTATAATATCGACCCTAAGTTGATCTGTTCCCACAGATGCTAAAGAGGCATTTAGAGTAGTTTGTAAAGCACTTGTAGCCGCTCCGCTTGGAAGTGCTGAGGAAGCAACCGCCACCGCACCAGTGTTACAGGCAGTGATTTTACCATCCACACTAGCAACACTTGTTGCTGTCGCGGTGGTTTGTGTTGCTGTGGTTGTTTCTTGAGCTAACTGTAAAGCTTGATTAGCTGCGGTAGCATCACCGCCCCCACCACCACCTCCAGCCGTGTTTAATACTCCACTAGCGTCGCATGACAGTGGAACTAAAGCATTAGTAGCCGCATTTTTTCCTAAAATTAAAGACATTTTTTTATACATTAAACAAATAAAAAAATATAATTATTGTTTTATAAACTTAAAAACTATTATTAGGGAAATTATTTACTAACGGACATAACACCGCATTAATATTAACATTTATTAAGACGTCACCAGCTGGAGCCCCCACATCGGGAATATAATTAATTTTTACAGTATTATTGGAAGGTATTAATCCATCTAGATCATAAGTTAATTGTGTATTTGTTGTGTTAATTCTAAAATCTCCTAAACTATATTCTAAATTTTTTGTATTGTCTTTTTCAATAACTCGTATGGTCCCCCCTGTAGATACAGCAACTATGTTTATTTCCCTTAAAATTAGTTCTTTATTAATTGGCACCCTATAGACGGCAGCGTGGGAAACGTTTTCAGTTGCTAAAACTTGACCTAATACTTGACCACTGCCACTCTCTTGAATTTGGATCAAGCCTTCATTATGATTTAGTGACCCCGCATTATCAACAATCATCCGATCTATAGAAATAACATTTAATCCAAGACCGCCCGTTCCCGTGTTCACATCATAAATAGAATCAAATGGCGTGTTATCATCTAATAAGCCAGTTAATCTAATTTGTCTAGCACCAGTTCCTGCGGGGAAATTATCATTCGCACCCGAAACTACTATATTTGTAGCTACCCCCGTGCTATTAAATGTAAAATTACTGGGTAACCCTACCGTAAATTCAGTAGCTGGGATAGTGCTAGTTTTATTACTAACTATTCCTTGAATATTTACTTTTTTAAAATCAAAGTGTAACCCTCTAATTAAATCGTTATGGTATGAATTACCTTCACGGACTAAGCTGGTATCATCATCTATAGTCATTTTAGAGTTTAAAAATGTTGACGCCGCAAAATTCATATTAGCAGATACACTAGTTATTAAATTAACTTTCCCTGTTACAGATCCTGGATTTTCTAATTCAATAGAAAAATAAGCCCCTTTTATTTGAAACCTTTTAAAAAAATAGTTATTGGCTGTTATACTAGTTTTATAAAGTAAAGTTTCTTCAAGGTCGTTATCTGATGGTGATTGATAAACATATAGAATAGTGTTTTGATCACATGCTAAAGAGCAATTTATTATTGCATAAGCTCCGCAATATATTAATTGTGATTTAAAACCTGCTGCTATAAAGGGTCCCTGTAAACTTGTTTCTGGTAAATACTGAAATTTATCTGGTATATTTGGAAGTGCCATTATATAATTATATTTATTTTTTTTTTCAAATTTTTTATCTTTTTATAAATTATAAAAAAATGTCTAATAACGCTTTAGGTTCGCTCGTTGCTAGTAAAACTATTTCTATCGTGCCCCAAAATGGCACCGAATTTGAGGTCACAAAAGGTCAAAAAGTGATCTTCGAGATTGATGCATCTATGGGGCTTGTTAAAGGTCGTGATAGTATGCTTGCTCTTGATATTTTAAATGCTTCTCCAGATTATAAAAGATTAGCACTAAATGGAACTGCAGGATGTGATGGTCTTATTTCTCGTGTCGATATATATTCGAGAACATCTGGGGTGCACTTGGAAACTATGGATCACTATAATCAGGTAATGGCTATAGCTAATCAATATTACTTTGAAGATAAAGCTAACCTTCAGTCACTTCAGGGTTGTGGCAAAAAAGTATACGCTCAGGAATATGACGCTGCTGCGGCGGATGTTGTCCCCGTTGAGCCTAGTGTAACAAATGTTGAAGATGCGCAGCTTTCACCTATTGCGAATCAGGGTGGAACTGATGATGCTAAGGCGGTCTATAATTTCAGGCGCTATATGTCCCCATTAAAATGCGGTGTTTTCAGATATTGGGACGATGAAAGACTTTGCCCCGTGGCTGCGCTTGGCGGTTTAAGAATTGAAATAACTTTAGAAGATCCAAAAATTTGCTCACACTACATGAACGGACAGCAAGTTGACGGAACAAAAATTGATATAGTTGACCAAAGTGGAGACGGTCTACCAATTCAGGATAATTCAGCGGGGGCTAATATAGATTCTACAAACGATCAAACCGTTCAATATTCAGGATTTGCTATAGGTAATCAAGTAGTTGTTAATTATGTTGATAATGCTGGTGCTCCCCAAACCCATAACTCTACTATTGTTGGTTTAAGTAGAGCTGCTAACAAATTACGCACTACTTTAGCGGATGCTGTCCCCGCTGGTAATAAAACAGCCGTTAAAATGTTTTTAAGAGGCGAAACTAGAGCCCTTAGAGTAAGACCACAGCTTAGAGTAGTAAGCGTAGCACCTACAGCCGACCTTATTAAAGAAATGTCTAAGGGAATCAATTATAGTTTTACATCATATGACTATTTCGTTGATATGATTATGTCTACAGCGAGAAGACATTTAGTAGAAATTAATAGCGTTGCTACTAAAGCTGTTGCTCTATGGACTTCTTTCAATTCTACTGCCGAAACTTCTAGCCTTTTTAGCAATTACTTTTCAGGATTTCAAGCTAACGAAATGAACTTCTCAGAATACCAATACTTTTTAAAGGGTAGATTAGTTCCAGTAAGGGCAGTAGATCCAAGAGAATTCAGGGAAAAAATTATAGCACAACATGAATTTGCTAAAGCCTTAAACTCTGTAAACATCGAACCAAAAGATTTAGGTAACACAGATGGCAAAAATATTGAACAATATACAAACCGTTTTTGTATTGGTAGAGAATTAGCCAAGCGTGGTTATTATTATTCTTTGAGAGACTCAGAAGGACAACTTAGGTTAGGTTTTTCTGGTAATCTCCCAACTAATACCGAAACCAATACTTATGTTTGGTCAATAAGAGTTATAAACGTTGATCCCCAAACTGGTCAAGTTAGTGTAATTTTGTAAATGAATAAATCACTATAACAAATATGGTATGTGATTTATATCAAAAATATAAAAAATATAAGGAAACAATAAAATTACATATATACCCCTTTACTTTTTTTTACTTAATCTTATTAATGTTATAGCGAGACTAACCCGCTTTTTCATTAATGGAGTAAATTTACTAATTTGTTTTCCACGAAATTCAAATGGACTTCCTTCTTTTGTTTTTAAAATACGTTGTAACTCGCCAATTTTAAGCGGCGGATCATCTTTTTTTATTTTTAGCATTCTCTTAAGAGAACCTTCTTTAAGGTCTCCTATAAAATCATCATCATTATTTTTTTTTGTCATGGGTGGTCTTCCTCTTTTGCTTCCGTAAGTTCCTGTTCCTTGTGGCATATATTATATTTAAAGAAAAAAAATTAAAGAGCAAAAGTTTTTTGTAAAGTTTTAGCATTAAATTCGCTAAGTGATCTTACATAGGTCTCTTGTAATTCTGGCTTGTTTCTTCTACTTTCTGGCAAATCTGTATTGCCAGCGTTAACACCTGAGCGTGTGATTAAATCATAATCTCTGTTAAGAAAGTTGGTAAAGTTACCCATACCGTTTGTGTAGTCAATACCAACACCTAAGCAATCGGCTTTAGTATTATTGAGAACACCCTCAGTATTAGCTTGTCCGCCTGTAGCTCTAGTGGCTTCATAATCATTATTAAGACTTTCATTAGTAAGAGCTAAGGTGGCAGAAGTTTTATCAGATAAGCGACCGTTAAGGATTGAACGCTGGAAATTGGCACGAACTTCACTATCACCCTGAACTGCTACTTTATCTGTAACCTGTGAAGCTGAATAGGTAACGGTGTTACCTGGGGCGGCTGAATTCTTATCCATTAAATTAGGTAATACTTCAATTACGAAGTCTTGTGGGTTGCGAACATTTTGGCGGTTCTGCTGGTAAGATCGGAGACCCAATGGGTTACGGAAATTACTTTCGTTCTGCTGTATGTTATTTTCTTGCGAGTCATCAAGGAAAAGGTTAACGAAACCGCGGGTAGCTGAGGTTTGTGGGGTAAATTTACTATCATTTATTGAACTCTGAACATCATTAATTAAATTAATGCGATCATTGAGTAAAAAGTTAGCATTATATGCTTTTAATTCATCTGGTGTAGGAACTAAAAACCTTCCCTGAAGTCTTACATCTTTTAAAATATAATATGATCCAGTAACGCCAGCGTTTGGCTGTCCTGTTCCAATATCCTGAAAACGCTGGTAAAAGAAACCGTTTTCGTTAGCTAATTCAAGGTTAACTAAAAGACCTCCTAAATATTCGTTACCTAAATGGAGTGGTTTAGGGTTGTTAAGCAAAGCTGTATCTAATCTAAATGAGACTGGTTTGCCATAATGTTCGTCATTAATATTAGCGATATTAGTCATATCGCCACCTGTCGCATTTGTGGCGTTACTCATCATAACCGCGTGGCGGTTAAGGTCTCCTGCCTTAGATCCCCCAGCATCATAGCGAGTTAATGGGGTATCAAGGTAATCGGCATCTGAAAAAATAAGACCATTTCTAGCACCTACATACATAGGATAATTTCTATGTTCACTTATTGAAATAGCAGACTTTTTAGACTGAACAAAAATACGTTTAACGGCAGACTGAGCACCACTCCAGTTATCGAGATTAAGATTTGATACCGCCATAAGTCCCGCACCATTTCCTGCTCCCATATCTGCCTTTGTTGTTGCGGCTGGGATTTTAATAGGAACGCCAGCACTATCAACGTAAACAATTCTAGCGGATAAAAAAAGATCACTTGTGTCTATCATTCTTTCTTGTGCTGAAATAGCAAACTTAATATATTGGTTACCTTTATTAGCTGAAAACCCACCAGTAAGACTAGTGCCAGATAAACTGGTTGAGGAATCATTTATAGGGGGAATACTGAAATTTACTTTCTGTATAGGCATTGTTTATAATAATATAAAAGAAAAAAAGTGAAAATAAAAAGCTTATCTTTTTTTTAATGATCAAATTTTTTTAATTGTTAATTAGTTTTTTAAAAATAAATCCCTATAATAAAATTAATTGAAAGTATGTTTTTTTATTATAGAAAAAAGTATTTGTTAAATCGTTAGTAAGTCTTTAACA
>VMHT01166657.1_pt1 | contig 11030 bp, 8 predicted proteins | sample 4693611 | NCBI WGS metagenome assembly VMHT01 (sample SAMN12280063, study PRJNA550983) | marine metagenome | isolation source: seawater sampled from same location over 5 years 0.02-0.2 micron viral filtrate | place: USA: collected off the coast of southern California halfway between the port... ... | reverse complement strand
CGCTATGTTGGTAGGTGGATTAGGTTCATTCTTTGGTGGTGGGATTATAGATGATATATCTGAACTAGCTATGATAGGACCTCAATTAGGTATGGCTGGTGAAGGATTGGCCGCAATCACAACAAATTTGAGTGAAGTAAGTGGTGTAATAGAAACTCTATCAGAATCACTAAGTACAATGGGTTCAGTTACAGCACCATTATATGGAGTTGCAGGTGGGTTATTTAGTATAGCGGGTGGTTTAGTATCTATGGCTGGGGCTGGTTTATTAGCACTACCAATATTTGCAGCAATAGGTGGTTTAGCCGCTATCGCTCCTGTATTGGATGGGTTAGGTTCATTATTCGGTGGTGGTGGTGATGAAGAATCATCAGATAGTGGTGATTCTGATATGATAGATTATGAAAGATTGGCATCTGTTTTACAATCACAACCAATAGTATTATCAATAGATGGTAAATCGGTACAAAAGATAACAGCCGTTCAAAGAAGGCAAGGTAAAAACGCAAGGGGATTTAGTTAATGGCACTTAAAGATATGAAATCGGATTTATCTAAATTTAGAGTTCCTAAAAAAACACCTTTAGAATCTAAACAAAGAGTTGATATTAATAAGAACTTAAATAAAACACCATTAAGTTCAATGGCAGAATCAGCTCCTAAGATTCCACGTTCTAATACTACAGTTAGTAAAGAAGGTGTAAATCCTAAAAAAGTAAATCAATCTGAAAAGTTTAAAGGTGAAACAACACCTCAACCTATGGATAACTCATCTAAGTTCAAAGGTGAAACAACTCCTAAGCCAATGAGCTTAGAAGAAAGATATTTAGGGCAAACAGAACCAACATTAGTAAATCAATCGGAAAAGTTTAAGGGAGAAACAAAACCTACAGAGATGGATAACTCATCTAAGTTCTTAGGTGAAACATCACCAAAAGAATCTAACAATCAATCTCAGTTCTTAGGTGAAACAACTCCTAAAGAGGCAAACAACTCAGAACAATTCTTAGGTGAAACAACTCCTAAAGAGGCAAACAATTCAGAACAATTCTTAGGTGAAACCTCACCAAAAGAAATGGATAATAAAACACAATTCTTAGGTGAAACAACTCCCAAAGAATCTGATAAGAGTTCTAAGTTTTTAGGAGAAACATCTCCATCTGAAATGAACAACTCAGAGCAATTCTTAGGTGAAACAACACCTAAAGAAGCAAATAACAAAATTCAATTCTTAGGTGAAACAACACCAACCGAATCAGATATAAGTTCTAAGTTCTTAGGTGAAACAACTCCTACACCAATGAGCTTGGAAGAGAGATTCTTAGGTGAAACAACACCAAATGAAATGCCAAAACAAAATGGTGAATCATTCTTAGGTGAAACAACACCAAATGAATCTGATAGAAGTTCTAAGTTCTTAGGTGAAACAACACCAACCGAATCAGATAGAAGTTCTAAATTCTTAGGTGAAACAACACCGAATCCAATGAATATACCAAATGGTGAAAAAGGATTGGGTGAAACATCACCAACTCCGATGATTATTCCTAATGGAGAAAAAGGATTGGGAGAGACAACACCAAATGATTTTTCATTTAAGAAGAAATTAGAAAACGAAGGAAAAGATTTTAAAGAAGTAAACAATCTTTCAGATATTCATTCAACTGGGTTTAATTCTAAATTTGGTGGAGTTGAAGCAACTAGATTTGTAGGAGTAAATCCTAACAACACTGTATTTGATGGAGCTAATTCATTATTCTCTAATATTAATGATAACTCATTTACATTAGGTTCTACATATGGTGAATCATACAAAAACGCAGGTGGTATGAATTCAGGTGAAGATGGATTTGGTATTGGTAAGGGCCAAGCTAAAAGACAATCCCCATCTTTCTTAGATGAACAATATAATAAGTTTAATTTAAGAGATGATGCACATAATAGTAACTTAGTATTGTTTGACCATCCATTAATTCTAAGAGGTATTCAAAGAAAAGGTATATCTAAAGGTGAACCACAAAGTTGGGGATTTGGATTACAATTTGATGATGGTTTAATGAGAGCTGGTATTGTAACAGCAACAGAACGTTCTCTTATTGATGGTGTAAGATTAGGTAAATGGATGTTATCTGTAAAAGGATTAATGTGGGGAATCAAAAACTTAGGATTACAAGCATCTAACTCCAATGTAGAAAGTGTAACGGGTAAACGATTAACAAAAGTATGGACTCCTGTAAATACAATAGCATCTGCAGTTGGTTCATTCATAGGATTACACCCACGTAGACATGGTATATTACCATTACCAGAAGCAGCTAATCCTGAAAAGTACGAAACTGTACAAAAAATTAAAAAAGTATCACAAGTAGATGATATAACATTAGGTGTTCCATTAACTGGAAATAGATTAGTAGGATTATACAACGAATCATTCCTAACACTTGGTGGTACAACAACCTCTTCTACTTTTAAAGGTGCACCATTTTTAAGATTACAATCACCTGGTGGACCTAATTCACTTTATGGATTAATTCCTGGTGGTAAATTCCCACATAGAGATGAAGATACTCGACTTGCTATATTTGATGGATTCACTATTCAAAATCAATACAACGTATTAGGAACAGACCCATCAACATCACCAACATCAGCCGTTAATTTAAACTTTTTACCATTTGATAGAGATACAACACCATTAGGTAAAAAGATAGAAGATTCAACAGATGAGTATAAACCAATATTCTCACCTGAAGGACCTAATAAAGGTAATGATGATTCTACTGCAAATGGAAAAGCGGGTAGAATTTATAATGATGAAGAAACATACCCAATAGCTCCATCAGATAGAGAAGAAATTGGTGGTATTGGATTAGATAACGTTTACACATCCGTAAAAGATGGTAATCCATTAGATGAAAGTAATCAGGTACATAAGAAATATGATAACCCATTTGAAAAACTAAAAACTACAGATGGTGAATCTCACAATATAGAAAAATTAGATTCATCAGAACTAATTAAGGGATATGAAACTATTGCATATGGTAATATACCCGATAGAGTAGCAGGTGATACTCAAATAAATGACTTTAGAAGTTTGTTAGATGGTGATGAATCCACAAGAGCTGATAAAGCTGCATACACCGATAATTCATTACAATCTAAATTTGGATTTACAAATCCTGGAGCAATTGGAGCGGATAGAACAGATTACACTACATCTCACGCCGCTGACCCAATTCAAACATCGGGTATAGATGCTGCAGAGCAGGATGATTTAGTTAAATTAATATTTGATAAACATGGTGGTGGTTCAAGATTACAATTTAGAGCAACTGTTAGTGGTATAACCGAAACATTCTCACCATCTTGGGATAGTATGAAATATAATGGTAGAGCTGATTCAGCATTTAAGTATGGAACATTTGAAAGAAGTTTAGCTTTTAATTTTAAAGTATATCCAACATCTAAAGCCGAATTAATACCATTGTATAAAAAATTAGAAAGATTATCCACAATGACAATGCCTAATTATAGTGCATCGGATGGATATGAGGGTATTCTTTTAGATTTCACTTTAGGTAAATTATGGGTTAGTCAATTATCATTTATTGATTCATTATCATATAGTTTCTCAGATGATGTACCTTGGGATATTGATGAGGGAGCATCTATGGGTATTGATGTATCCATTGGATTAAAATTATTAATGAACGAATTACCTAAATACCAATCAAACGTTTATAATCTAAATGGGATGTAAAATATGGCAAATAGATACGAAAAAATAGAAATACTAAGAACTGAAACGGGTAAACGTTTTAAAAAAACAATTAGATACCCAAAGATGGAAAAAGGCCAAAATGATACATACATCATATCAATACAAGGTGATAGGTTAGATAATCTTGCTTTTAAATATTATGAAGATGCAAGATTGTGGTGGATATTAGCTAGAGCTAATTATTTAGGTAAGGGTGATTTAGAAATACCAATTGGAACTCAATTGAGAATACCATATGATTATTTAGAAATTTATAAAGAATATATTCAATTAAATAAATAAAAAAGCAAAGTTATGAGTGGATTTGACCAAGGATTTGATGGAGATGTAGCAGATGAGTTAGATAGACGTGGAGATGCGTTACTAGCTCATGGTAAAGCATGGAATTACGATAAATACGCATACATTACTATAACATCAACAGGTAAATCAGAAACAGTTATACAATCAAAAGCTGGATTTACAATCGGTGATGGCGCATCACATAATACTGGACCTCATATTGGGTTATATACATCAGAAGGTGGTGTTCGTAAATTTAAACCTCAACTAAAATCGTGTAAGATAACAAACGAAGGTGGTGGAGATTATACTGATTCATATCTATATAATATAGAATTTTCTTTTACGGTATTTACAATGGCTGACTTAAACAGAGCTGAAGCATCTGTTATGAGAGTTGGTGGAGAAATTCAATTAGATTTTGGTTGGAAAGGGTACGCTAGTGGTGTTAATACTGGAACAGTAACTGCTAATGTTTTCAATTATGATTTTAGTATGAATGAAGATGGTTCGTTTGATTGTAATGTAAAAGCAATGTCAGCTGCCGGATTATGGGGTGGGGATGATTTAGCAGCAACTGCAGTTACCAAAGATGGAGCTGAAGAAAAAGAAGGAAATTTTCTATTCGATTTAGAATGTGCTTGTAGAACTGCGTTTGGATTATCAAGTGATGATGGACCCGATTCTGTTTCAGATTTAGGTGATAACAAACTTAGAATAGAAACTGGTAATGTAGATGGTGTTGGAATAGATGGAACATTTGGTGCAGCTGAGTTAATTGTTGAGCCAGGATTCTTTAACGATGAAGAAACTTACTTATTTTTTACTACTATAGGAACACTTATTAGATATATAAACAAAATTGGTGATACTGAAGGTAACCAATATAAAATATCTACAGATGCTGCACTTAACACTTGGCCAAAAATTACAGAAATAGGTTCTTCAGACCCCAAAGATTGTTTTTTACCTGGAGACCAAGGAAGTTATGGAGACCCTGCAGATGGTAGTAATGCCGCAAACTTTTCCAAGTGGGGTAGTACACTTCTTTCAAACGCATCTGGTGATGATGTAACTGATTTAGATAAAATAGCTGTATCATTTGAGTATTTAACAAAAACATATAAGAGTATGGCCGATGCAACCAAAAGTGTTGGTGGGTTTAAAAATCCTGTAAAAATAGCAGAATTTCTAAAAACTATATTTGCTAGAATAGATGTGTTAACAGGTGGATTAATCACATTAGCAGCAATACCAATGAAAGCTGGACAGCCATTACAACCTGATAATCAAAAACCACCATTTGATATTAACATAGTAAATAAAAAATTAGTTAGTGATGGTTCGGTAATAGACCCATACACATTTGAAACATTATCAAAAAGGTCAATAACTAAAGCAGTATCGTTAAGTAGTGAATTTGATTCTGATTATGTTTTAATGGCAACTAAATCCAATATAGAAAAGGGTACATCAAATGGGCAGTTTTTATTATCTGAAAATGGTGGACCATTTCCAAAAAATCCTAATAGTGGAGCTATAACCCCATCTAAAAAATCAGCAGGTAAAGGTCTTCCTGATTTATTAAAGTTAAGAAATGAAATAGGTGATGAAGGGGCATCTCCACAAAAACTTACGGCATATGGAGATGCATGTAGAGGGTTTATACAAAGAGATGCTAGAAAGAACGAAAAATTAGCAGCAGGTAGATATAGTGAGATTCAATATACATTAAATCTAAGTGTTACAATAGATGGTGTATGGGGAATTAAGTTTTTATCACCAATTAAGATAGATAGATTACCAGCAGTATTTCAAGGACCTGAAGTAATGTTTAGTGTAACCGCAGTAAACCACGAATTTGATGGACAAGGTGGTTGGGATACATCATTAGAAACTGTAATGAGGATATAACTATGGCAGCTAATGAATTTAAAAGAAATAGGATATACTATACAAAAGCTCAAATAACTAATGGATTAATAACCAAAGGTGGAGAGTGGATGTTTATCGATAATGTTGAGTATATAGGACAATATCACAAATATACTACAGGTGAAGTATTTTCAGAAATTTCGTTTGTAGATGGTAAATCAAGAAAGTTAATACCATATATTGATGTTACTGCATTGGGGCTAAAAAATGTAGTTGGTATGGATTTATCTAAAAACTTTCTTTATGATAATATAAAAACATTGGATATTGTAAAATCAAAATCACCCAATAGTGATTCAGACCCTATTTCAGATGATGATTTAAAAAATGGATTTAAAGAAAGATATTTTGGATATAGGTTTGATGGAGATTGTATTGAACTAAATAAAGAAAAATATAATCAAATTGGAACAGAGGATGGTTTATCGGATGTAACTTATACTAAAGTAAAATTAAAATGGAAAATAGCAGGTCCAATGTATGATATTAAAGATGCGCGTGGTAATATATTAGAAGCAGGTATATTTGATACTAATAAAAGAACAGTAGCACTAATATCAGAAAAATATACAAACTTAAAGTATAAACTATTAGATTTTACAGAATTTAACCAAACATATTAAATACATGAATCCAAAAAAAGATATAAGTACACTCATATACATTATATTAATGGTAGTAGCATTTACCTATGGTATTTGTTAATAACTCTGTTGAAAACTTAACAATTTCTTAACATTAAAATTTGGTAAATCCAAAAAAAAGTCGTATATTAGTAGTGTAATAAGGGTTGAGAGTTTAATCCACTAATAATTAAAAAATGAATAAAGTAAAAGAATTTGAAAAGAGTATTAAAGGAGTTAAGTTTACTCCGGCTCAAAAAAAGATTGTTGATTTAATCCTTAAAGGATATGAAATCAAAGTTGTTAATAAACACCATATGAGTGGTGGTCAGATGATGTGGAAATCCCCACATTCAGATTATTTAGAGCATGCTGGTAAAGTTTACAAAGCATTTTTCAACGTTTTCTACCAAATCAAAAAACAAAAAGGAATCGAAGTTCCTACTAAATTATTTTGTAGTTAATTTGGTAAATTAAAAAAAGTTTTGTATATTTGATATATGATTGAATTTCTTAAAGAAGGAAATATCTCAATGGATAAGGTATATATTCACCCGATATGGGAGAGTATATCCGTACACCCACATAATGATGGGTTATCTTTATTGTATATATACGATATAGAGGAAGATAGAGAGGTTCTAATCAACTTTAAGAATATAGACAACCATACAACCACATTAAATAAATTCACCTTTAAATTCAACGAATCTTACGTTTACGATAACAAATCATTTCTAAACATTCTTCAGCTAGATAATTCAGTTGATGCAGGATTAATAAAATATTTACAATCGAATTCCCAACTCAAATCTACCCCAACACCAACACATACATTTTATCATCGAAGGTTCAATAATCTAAAAGGTGTAAATAATCTTATTCCAATATCTAAACATATAGAAACGATAAGAGATGTTAGAAATGAGTTCCTACAATATTACGATTTGGGTTGGGATTCGGATTGTGTGAAGAAATTTTCAAATTTCTATATAAAGTCATTATACAAAGTAGAACGAAATGGGATACATACTACAAATGGATTAGAGTGGACTCAATATCATCCGTTTACAACAACTTCTCGTCCTTCAAACAATTGGGGTGGTGTAAATTATGCAGCTCTTAATAAAGATGATGGTAGTAGAGATAGATTTGTTAGTAGGTTCGATGGGGGTAAATTGATTCAATTCGATTACGATGCTTATCACCCACGTATTATTGGTAAGATGGTAGGTGAACCGATTCCGATGGATGTGAGTGGACACCAAACCTTAGCAGATATGTATGGAGTACCTTATAATGATTCTAAACCAATTACATTTAGACAATTATATGGGGGAGTGCAAGAGGAATATCTACATATTCCTTTATTCTCAAAAGTTTCACACAAAATTGATAAGATGTGGATGGAATTTAATCGTAGGGGTTATGTAGAAACTCCATTAGGTAGAAAGTTATCAAAATCCAACCTAAATGATATGAATGCTAACAAACTATTTAATTATATGTTACAGGCAACTGAAACAGAGTTAAATATGAAAATTTTAAGTAAGGTAATGGAGTTTTTAGAAGATAAACGCTCAAAAATGGTTTTATATACTTATGATTCATATTTATTGGATATGCATTCTGATGAATTTGATAGTTTACAGAATTTAAAGATACTTATAGAGGGGAATGGATTCCCTACAAAGATAGAACTCGGAGATAGCTATTCTAAAATGAATTCTATCGATATAGAAACAATGGATACAATATGAAAGAATTTCTTAACGAAGTAGCTAAGTTATGGTGGATAGAGGTAGGTACAAAACTACAAAATCCTTTATCTGAAGAATCATTAAACGGCTTACGAAAAATATTAAAAGAAGAATACGATTTCGATTCAGAAGTAATCGAATACATCGTAGAATCTGCAGTTAAAACTCCTACAAACTTCCATTTAGGTGGAGATAGAGAATCAGGTATGCAGGTTGGAACAAATGATACGGCAGTATCGGCACATTTACATCACGATGAAGAAGATGATGAAGATGGAGCAATAGATTACGATGAACCATTAGAAGAAGAGGAAGAAGATGATAAAAAATTACCTTCAAAAGAAAAAGATGGAGATAGTGAAGAAGATGATAAAGCAAAAGTTGATGCAGATATCCAACAAAACGCTCTCACTACTAAAGAAAAAGAAAAGTTAAAAAAAGAAGATGTTTACGTTAAGAATAAGAAATCAGGTTCCGTTTACACAGTAAAGAAAGCAAATCCACAAAACCATACAGCTCCATCCAAAGGTGAGATTGAAAAAGCTAAGAAAGATGATGATAAAAAATCGGATTCAGATAGTGATAAATCAAAACCACAAGCAAATGGGTATGTTGGTGATAAAGATAAAAGCTTAAAGCAAGGTGACCCTTCAACAACGGAAGAATATCAGAGAGAATTACCACCTGATGATAAAGAGTTTGCAGATAGAAACAAAAAGTTTGCAAACCCAACTCCACCCGAACCATATAAATTACCTGAAGATTTAATTAAAAATCCTAAGTTTCCAAAAAAGTATTTAACTGCGTTGGAACGAATGGCTAATACACAACCTAAAGGTAGCGCTACTAAGTGGCAACATTTTAGTGATATTCCTGGCGGAGCTGGACAGGTTAGTGCTCAAGCTGGTGAACTTATGACAATGATGGGTGCATCAATGAGTGATAAAGAATTTGAATCATTTTCAAATAGTTTATTGGAGCACGAAAAAGCATTGATTGAAAATAACCCTTCTATGAAAAAAGAAGGTAGTAGAATTATCACTAAAAGTTGGGTTGAAGCAACTAAACAAAGTAGAAAAGCAATTAGAGATAGAATTACAGACCAATATGGTGAAGGTACTGAGGTAATAGCTACGGCATGGGATACACAATCTGATGTAGAAGCAATGGGATTATCGGATTATGGAAAGAATAAAGGATTTTCAACCGATATGTATATGAAGGTTAGAAAGCCGGATGGTACTGAAGTGATGGATGAGGTTTCATTGAAAAAATCTACCAAAGTAAACTTCTTAAATTCAGGAGCTGGTTCTTTTGAAGATTGGGATAAAGATTTACCTGATGAGATTAACCAAAAGGTTTATAGAACAAAAGCTAGAGCTAGAAATGTTGATTTTGTTAAAAACAATAGAAAAGAAGTAGAAGATTTCATAAAATCAGATAAGGGAGCACCAATCAGAAAATTAATGGAATCTAAAGGTGTTACTTTGGATGAAGCTTTAGAAGGTAATTCAAGAAACAAACAAAATGTATTATATTCATCTATTAAAGAGATGGCTAAGAATGGTAACAAAGATGCACAAACAATCAAAGATACTGATGATAAGAATCATAATGAATTCTGTAAAAAATCAGTAGAAGCAATTGTAGATAACCCAAAAATGAAAGCTGGGATGTTAAATGATATCAGAAATGAGTTTCCACTAAAAGCAGTATCAGATGGTGAAGAGACAATGGCTATCGGACCAAATTCATTGGATAAGAAAACAATGGAAAAAATATTTGGAACGAGTGATTATGATAAGTTAAAAGAAAACTTAGTTGCAGAACCACCAAAAGAAATATTTAACAAAAAGGGTGAACCATATGACCCACCTAAAATGTCTCAACCATATATTGGATATAAGATTGAAGCATCTGGTGAAGTATTTCCTGTAGCTGATATTAAGGTTAGAGAAGATGGTAGAGGATATGGTGGGCAGTTTAAGTTTGAAATGCAGTTAAATCAAAAATCATTTGCAAAAAGACTTGAACAAGCACAAAATGATGTTTATGGTGATGAGTAAATACGGAGAGAATGAGTGAGAACGCAACTATTATGTACTTTTACAACAGAATCTTCGTTTGAGGATTTGTTAACTAAGATTTTTGATGGATATCAACTATTCAGTAGAAAGATATTTGTTCTTAAATTAGAACCATCTAAAGAATTGGTGATTAGTTACAATATCATACCAAACAGAGAAAACAGATTTCTACCTAATAGTATAATGGTACATAGAAAAAAAGAATCTAATACAATCTATACAATCAACGCATTAAATCGTTTGATTAAAGATTTGAATGGTGGGGTTGAAGATAAAAAGTATCAGGTTAACTGGAACGATTATCGTAATTCAATCATCTTAACAGATGGTGATGGATACAAAACGATGGCAACCAAGTTATTCAGAATAGTTGATGTTAAATAAAAAATTTTAATACTTATATACAAGTAAAAGGCATATTATGGCAAATATAAACGAAAATAGAAAATTGATGGTTGAGCAAATAGCAAGAGCTAAAGCTGAACTCAATGAAGGTACGAAATATCTAAAAGTACAGGATAAAAAAGGTAAGCAAATAATGCAAGCCATTCAACAAAATG
>VMHT01031732.1_pt1 | contig 11031 bp, 4 predicted proteins | sample 4693611 | NCBI WGS metagenome assembly VMHT01 (sample SAMN12280063, study PRJNA550983) | marine metagenome | isolation source: seawater sampled from same location over 5 years 0.02-0.2 micron viral filtrate | place: USA: collected off the coast of southern California halfway between the port... ... | reverse complement strand
CTACAGAAGTTGCATCACCATCTAGAATGATTGACGAAGATTCATCTGTACCACTAGCATCAGTTCCGTTAAGAACAATAATGTCATCAATGTCTCTGCCTAGTAACGCAACCGTTCCTGTCTTATCTTGAATTGTAACTGTTCTGTCGGCAGTAGGATCGGTAATAGAAAGAGTGGTTTCAAATTCATTAGCAGTTGCACCTTCAAAGACAAAATTTCCTCCAATTTGCAAAACAGGGTTGACAATATGATCTCCTGTTCCATCTTCGTAGAGAAGAGCTTCACCTTCATCAACACCAGATGCACTAGCATTAAGAAGGATGGCATCAGCCTCATCTGTACCACTTCCATCAGATGCATTCATAACAACAATATCATTGATATCCCGACCCTGCATTGCAAGGACGCCGGTCTTATCTTGAATTGTTACCGTCCTATCAGCAGTAGGATCAGTGACGGCAAGAGTTGTTTCAAAATCATCGGCCGTAGCACCTTCAAATACGACACTGGCGCCAAAGGACAATCCTTGGATATCGCCCCGCAAAGTATTAAATTGCTGGCGAAATGTTTCTAAGGAGTCTGTTGTTGAGACTGATGATGCTGTTATTGTTGCCATTATTCTTTACTCACCAATTGTTGTAATAGAGATTTAATTTCATGCATCTCGCACTTAATGTTATTTATCTCTCTTGTAGCAGACCTTAACTCATCTCTTTGTTCTTGAGCAGCTTTTGCACGGGCAACTGCCCGATCATAAGCAGTGGTATCTGTGTTAACAATTCCTCCAGATCGAGCATCCCTTACGAGATGAGATTCATCTTTAACTTTAATATACTCTTCTTTTGAATTAATTGAAAATTCTGTCATATTATGTTGCCAATGCAATTGCTCTAAAGTCTTTAATTCTAGGCGGTTCAGCTGAATTAGTTGATTGCATAACAATCTTAATTGCAAAAGATATAAATGAATCTAACGGCTCACCAAGACCATCATCTGTAACACCAGAAGTAAATAGATATTCTTGGAAATCATCTCTACCAAGACTTGCGTTTGTCACCACATCTGGAGAACCATCAGTATTGAAATATCTCCAACCAAGTTCATCGAAATCGCTCGCATCATCTGTTCTCAAAATTTTATAAAGAACCTTGATTTCTGAATCTGTATCTCTGTTTGCACCAAAGAATACCTTCAATGCTGTCGCCGGTTGTGCTAAAGAAACCTTTCGAGTAATATATACCGCAACATTATTATCACCTTCTGGTTCTGTAGAAGCAACATAATCAGAAGTTGGATAAACATCAGATGCAGAATCAACATTGTTAATTCTATTTGATATTGCAAGACCTGTCATTCTCGCCGTATCAATAACAGGAGAAATATTTTCACGGCCGGATGTCATAGTAAGGGTTAATGTTAGAGACTTTTCACCACCAAGTTCCTCGTCTTCATTTATTTGAGATGCAATCATGAACGGCGAATCGTAGTAAACATTTTCATTCAAAGTCACTGGTATTGAATTTGCAGCTGAAGTTTTAACAAATGTTGTTTGGTTTCCAGCTGGACTTCTTGCAGAAGTTCCTTGTTTCTTTGCCGTAATTTTTGTTCCCGTAACTTGCATATTCGATACATTAAACTGAGCAACATCATACAACATATTTTCTGTAGCAAATACATCGGGCCCGGCCACTTGAGCTCTTGTTACACCAGTTCCATCAATATATGCTGGTGTTTCAATTTCAATAGTATAACCATCAATAGTAATATTTCCAATCGCTTCGTGTGTTCTATTTGCTCCTTTATTGTTAGCAATGTTTTGCGAATAGTGATTCAACGAAGTAAATGGAATTTTATGTAGTTGATATAATTCAACAGGCGCTCCAGCTGGATGATAAATTCCTCCTGTTGGCGAGGCTTGACTTGCAATACTACCAAACCCTCGTATGGCATTAGTAATTGTTCCTACAGTTCCACTAACTGAAATCTCACTATAGAGAATTGTTTCATTTTGAATTTTAATTAACCAATGGTTTTCAACACTAATCTGTTTACCTTCTGCGCCGAGAAGGCCTCCATCATTAGATAAACGAGCGTACTTACCAGTAGTATTATTGAAGTTGGTTGCATCAGCCAACACAATTGTAGTATCACCTCGATCAATCGCATTGACAATAGTTGTGTTTGCACCAGATTTAATATCACCAAAACGAACATTATTATTAGTAGTGTTCATGTTATGGTTTGGATGAATAACTTGGATAACTTTGCTTCCGTCAGTGAAGATTAGTGGATTCTCCGGCAATGAAACAGAAGATACATTGCCTCGTTTATTTTCACCAAATCCCTGCGCTGGCGCAGTTCCAAGAATAGTATTGTCGCCAGGTGGAGAAGGATTACCCAAATCCCAATATCCTCTATCTGGAACTGGCAATTGTCCATTAACGAGCGGCACTGTACCAGTGTTAGCAGTAAAGTTACATCTGTTTAATCTAAATTTAATATCTTCCATCAAGGATGGTGCCCAAGTTCTATTATTATGTGACTTGAACATAACACCTACGCCGGGCTGCTTAGAAACAGTCCTTTCTGCAAATAACTCATTGGAGGCAGCTGTTGCAGTTCCACCAACTTCTGAAGTTGCAAGGGTAGATTGAACTTCCGTTTCTCCCATTCTCGCAATCCAAACCTTATGTGTTGGTACATCTGCAAGAAGACAGAAACAATATTCAGTATTAGGCTGAAGATAAACAGGTGATGGAAATATAAATTGAGTTGCAAGATTAGCATTATCAGAAACCCCAATATCAATTGGGTCTTTAACAACTCTACCAAAAGGCAAAATCTTCGGGCCGGGATAACCATTAAGAACGTTTCTCACCTCTAACGAGACAGGAAAAGTTTCGTCTTTTTGCTGGAAAAAGATATCAATGCTAGATAAAAAAGCACCACCTGGCTCTTCAACCATAAAGGTTTGTGCCAAAGGATCATCACCGCCCCCGCCACCATCGCCGTCAGCACCATCGCCGTCACTAACATTTCTTGGGAATTGTTGTGGTGGGTTAAATCTCTGAACAGTTGAGCTACTTGTAGTAGAAAAAATTGATGTAGAATCATTTACATTTGTTCTTCTTATTTCTGCATTTCTTGTAGCAATTATTTGTTCTTGTTCAGTTTCTAAGATACCAGTAGCAAAGTAAGTTGCTTCACCTGCTGTGATGGGATCAACAGACGTAATATTTGTTGGACTAGATGTAAGTCTAAAGTTAACTTCACCAGTTGCAAATTTTGGATTACCTGCAATCTTAGGATCAGGAAGATTGAATGTGCCTTTAATTCTTCCAGCTGCATTTGTTATCAAAGCATCACCAAAAATTAAACTTGCATCGCTTGTGGAAAACCCATCAGCAGGTTTAGTGAATGCAGAAACATCTTGTCTATCAAAGAAAGGATATACTTGTGTATTTGGTAAATACCGAGCTCCTTCAAAATTAATTGTTTTAGGTCGGCAGAATGGTAACAATGCTCTCGCAATAACTTTCATTCCTTGAGATTCGTAATCAATTCTTTCAATAATATCAGTTTGAATTCCAGTTCTGGTTTGATCAGTTCTAACATTAGAAACGGTTCTAGTAGTTAGATCATTTCCAGCCCATGAAGAAGTGCTTGATGAAGAAACAGTACCAGACCATTGAGTTTGCCAAGCGTTCCATACTGTACCAATAGCATCTTTATTTGCTTCAAAGAATGTGTCAAAGTTACCTTCAACATTAATAATCAAATCAGGTGCAATTTCAGTTTCAAACCAATCATCACTGAAAGGATCAAGCGCAAGTGTTCCAGCCCAATAAGAAACTAGAACAGGGGTCACTCTTTCAGTTCTAGTTGCATATAGTTGTTCAACCATAACAACCTCTTCATAAGGAAGAGTAATAAGATCACCTGTTTTCTGATAACCAAAACTTGCACGGTTTGCATCAACAGTTGCTGCATCTGGAAGTTCTTGTACTACTGGAGGATTAGCTTCTCCAGCAACACCTGTAGTTGCTTGAGTGACAACCTGTTCAATTAACTGAAAAGATTTAGTTTTAGATGCTGGACGTAACTCATTATTTTCCATATCTATAGAACAGTTATAATCTCTATGTTTGACATCACCAAGTCTATGCCCTTGGAAAGCATCAACTACAAACCCAGATTTAAATCTGTTAAGTCCATTAGCATCTTGAATTTCAAAACTCTCAGCATCTCTCTCTAGCAAAGATAAATGTGTGTAATATTCTAGATTAGAAATTCTGTCTTGAAGTTTGCCGATATCTCTCATTGTAAAACGTTGGTTTTTTTCTCGTCTTATAACAACGTCTTTTGGAGTGAACGTGAAAGCAGGAACAAATATTTCTGCTAATTTCATTGCATTGTTTCTAATTTCTGGATTTTCTGGAGTTTCAGCTGAATCACCTTCTGTTAAACTAAACACACCATTTTGGTCAATATCAAGAACTGCTCTTTTTGGTAAGTAATATTCATAATCTGCTTGAACCAAAGAACCAGGCTTGAGGAAGTTATTTGCAGAAGCACCTGTACCATCGTATTGACGATGGAAGAAGTCAAAAGAATATCCAGTAATTTGATCGACAGCAGACACAGAAGAAGAAGTTCCAGCTGCAGATTCGACACAAGGTCTGAAATCCATGACGTTGTACAATTGATAATTTCCTGTAGGAGAGGGTGCATCTGGGTCAACTTTTGTTGCTGAATATTCTGGAATGTCAACATAATCCATTTGGTTTGCAACATCTGAATATGAGTCAACCGTAATAATATCTCCAGCACTATGCTCAAGGTAATCAAACACACACAATAATCTTCCAGTTGGTGGAGCAATTCCTGGCTTTCGTTGGATACGAGCAATATCATAATAGTTATCTCGTTGACCAGTATCAAGTAAAAATTGGTTTGTTATAACTGAATCACCAACACTAACAGCACTAACTGTTCCTGTTGCATCCGAAGATTCAGCAGTAATTATATCATTAGTGACAAATCTTTTCGGTACACCAGAAGCTTCTGTCCGACCTTCGCCTGATGTGTATACAATAGATAATGGTGTTGATGTTGTAATAATTCTTGCAGTAGCACCACTGATTGATCCAGTAATTTTTTCTCCACGAAGAAATGTTCCCGTTATTTCAGAAAGACTAATTGTAGGAGCAACTGCATCCGTATCACTAGCTGCCGATTCAAACACTGCCATTAATCTAAACACATCAGCATGACCAAAAGAAATTGTTCTATCAGTTGGCCGGGTTCCATATGCAGCTGTTGCGCCAGGAACAACCTTAACCTGTTTCATTAATTTAGTTGTTTTAGTTTTTTGAACTGCCGAAGTTTTAGATATGGTGGTCATAATTTTAAGTTTTGCACCAGTACCAAACTCCGTAGGATTCGTTATAGTAAGTGTACCAGTACCACCGCCAGAAAATCCAGTTGAAGCACTAACAATATCGCCAGCTTTTGTTGTACCAGTGCCTGCTGTCAAAACTGAAATTGTATAATCTGATTCACTATGAGAAAGGAAAACTTCGTTTGCACCAGCAGATAATGTCACTGCACCAGAAGAATTGGTGGTAGCAATAAACTGTTTGCGAACTGTAAATGCAGTATCACTTTCTTGGTCATTGGTTGCTGTCAACAGTGTTTTTACTGGACGTTTTGCAAGCCGAAATAATGAAATATTTTTCTCAGCATCTTGAAGTTTGCAAATAGACCTAATAGAGCCTGTTCCACTAGAAGCTGCAATGTTTAGTGAAATAGGCTCCCCGTCTTGTTCTGTGAGAATATTGTCACCATTATCTGATCCTGCTGCATCCGTTCCTTCTAAATTAACAAATGAAGCAGCAGTTGCAATTGAAGTAAGAGCAATATCAGCAGTGAAGTCTTGACCTGAATCTGGGTCTTCACCAAACACAGAGCGAACTTGTTCAAATGCTTTATTCTGAACACTAAGAATTGTCAAGTCAGCATTACTAACATTTTCTAATATACCACCTGTCTCAGCTGAGTCAGACGAAATAAGTTTTTCTCCAACTTGGAAAGTTCCAATGACATTTGTGAGAACTAGGTCATCTGAAGAAGACTCTGCACCAAACACAAAACCAGTTGCTCCACTGTCTACGCCTGTTATCAGTTGACCACCATTTGATGAAACTGAAGTAATGGTTGGACTAGGTGTTGCAGATAATTTTATGCGAGTAAATGGACGAATATCAAACAAAAATAGTTTGTAAATAGCATCAGATTGTCCGGCCGTTCCAGAAAAATGTTGATAAGTTCTAACTCTTGCAACACCAATCATAGTTCCGGCAGCGGTGCCTGGAGTAGAGGTTACTGTGTCATACAACTGTAATTCTTCAAATGCAACACTTTCACCAGCCACAAAGGACACATCTGGTGTGCCGAACATATTAGTTACTGTAACAAAATTACCAACATCAAAAGCTGTACTACTTGCATTGATGGTTGCAAAGTCTCTCGCTTTCGGTAAATCAATTATAGTTGGCGCAATTTTTTCAATCTCAAATCCTTTGACATATGCCTTACCAGTAGAAACTTGTAGTGCAAGTAAAGATTCTGATGCTGTGTTACCACTATCTGTTATTTGACCAACATTAAACACACCTGTATAGTTTATGTTCTTCACACTAGCATCAACAGATTCTTTAAATTGGAATGTGAAAGGCCTTACTGTGTAGTTTCCAGATTCATCAAATGTTCTGCGAGCAAGTGTTTCTTCAAGAATAGAATATTCTGTGTCTCTTGCAAATTTTACTATTCCGGCATCTCTGACTCTCATCAGTTCAATGAAATCCTTATCATCTGTTGAATCGGTTGATAAAGAAATAAGAGTTAAAGTAAACTTTAATCTGTGAGCCCCTTTTGCTGCAAAGTTAGCTGCGCCCTGTGCGTTGTCTAATAGAGTAGTATCAGCTTCGGGAGTTACAATTGTTTCTGTAATTCGTAATCCAATCCGGCCGCTAAAATCTTCTCCATACTTATTAAGGATAATTGTCTGATCTTCTACAGCAACAAAAGTTCCTCTAACAAAATATATTCCAGCAGAAATAGAAGCTAGGGTGGCTTTGCCACTAACAAGTATCCCTGTTCTCTTAAATGGCGAGTGCCCGGGTAACGAACCTCCCGTTTCCGTAAGACTGCCACTCTGATCAACTCTTTGAGGGGTTAGTGAGCCTTCTGTTGATAATGTAGTCATAGAAGGAGCGTCTATTGCAAATGTTGTTGAACCATGTTTAACTACAACATTTGCACTAATGTCTTCATCAATTACAAATCTGTCATTACCCGCAGCATCTAATCCACCTTTTCGGGTAAGATCAGTAAGTTTTCCTGACAAGGTAGATGAAATAACTTGACCATAAAGTGTTACAGGATCGGTTGTGGTTGCCGCCGAGGCAGCACTTACCATAAATTTTACGCCAGATGTTGCTCCAGTGAGAATAACTGGATTGTCTGCATTTACATATTGTTGTGGATCAATTGTCTCTCCACCGAAAGTACTCTGAATCCTAACATACATATGAGCATTGATGCCTCCCATAAAGTTTGGAGAGCCGGGTATGACAACTGTTCCCTCTTTGAACATATGACTGAACCCTTGTTCAATCTGGTTCTGAAGTGTTGACTGAAGCTGTGTTAATTCTCTTGCTTGAATTGCAAAGCCAGGACGAAACAACGTTCTAACAAAGTTTTTGTCTTTGTCAAAATCGTCATAATATGGTGCAACATTAAGGTCTGTAGATTGAGGCATTTATTAAAACTCCACGATAACTTTGATATCTTCTATTTGGTCTGAAGACCTACTGATTGGTTTTCTATTTTCTAGATATATAATGTCACCACTATCTGCTGCAAGTTCTGGGTTTGCGTAACCATCGGCAAAGGTGGTCGTATTACCTCCCGCAAGTGTTACCGCACTGTCAGCGCTAGCATCTGGTGTTCCAACTGCACCAGAGGTAGCACCTGTGATAACGTTTGCACCACTAAATGCAACATATGCGCCAGTTGTTCCATTGGTTCCATAATCACCAAATCTTTCCTGTGAGTAATATAGAATTGAATTTGCACTGTCCCACTCAACAACTTTACCAATTGCGCCCGTGGTAGCCTGACTTATTTTCTCATCTCCATCAAACGTACCAGACTGTGATGTAAGTTTAACCGCATAAGTGAGTCTTGCTGTAGCTACAGTCGCAACCGAACTTGTTCCAAACGTATAGGGGTCAACAACAATTCCCAATTTACGGAAATCATTTTCTGTGGTAATGTCATCGCCTTCTGCGGCAGTAAGTGTTGTTGATAACATTACAAAATGGCCACCAAGTTCTTGTGCAGCATCAAAACCATGTCCACCTTTCGGTCCTATAACCACTTCAATTGAGCCGCCGGAACCACCAATTGCTGAAGCAGTATCTAATGTGTTATCTGAAAAAGTATACCCGCTTGCAAGATTGACTGTCCCAAATGTGTATCCGGCACCAGCTGCGTGAATTGTTGTATCTGTTCCAGCAGTCAAACCAAATGACTGAATAGCATTATTTGCAACTGTAATTCTGATAATTGCTCCTGATGCGGTTCCTTGAGAAGTTCCATCCCCATAAACTGCGGCGTAGTAGGTTCCATTTGTATATCCAGAACCAGCGGTAATGGACAAGGAGTCAATTGCACCATCAGTGGCCGCAGCACTTACTGTTGCATCAGTTGTTACTGGCATGAAATCTGCCGTTAGGAAGTTGTTAATTTGACCGGCTGTAAGAGTGTACATATACTGTAGAACATATCCCCCCGCACTAAAAGGTGCAGTTGTAGTGCTTGTGGGTTCCGTTCCACTAAATGCTGTCCCACCATTATTATCAAGAACTTTATAGACACGATAATCAGTTGTTACAAAATAAAATGTTGAATCATAAAGATTAGAAGCTCCAGAGGTTGCAGTGCTTGATGAACTGTAGGTTGGTTTGTACATGTCATAGGTCGTACCATTAGCCCAATCTCTTCTGGGAATAACTCTTTGAATATTAGAGACTCCAATATTTTTGGCAGCAATCATATCGTCCCAGGCATAAAATTCATCAGTTGGTCCATCCACGGGAGTGGGTGGGGAAGAATCCGAACCGCCACTCGTTCCAGAGGTGAACGGTGTACTCTTACCTATGAAAAGGTAATATACATTATTAGACGATTCAGAAAACGACTCTTCAAATTGAGAGGCGTTATGAAGTCTAAACTTTTCTGTGATAATAGCTGCCATTTGTTCTTCCTATTTTATCTATTTATGATGCAACACCGGCACCAATAATTGTTTTAAGAGTAGAACCAGAGGAGTCCACAATTAAGAGGGTTGATGAAGTTTTCATCATATTGCCTGTTAGAACATCTGTTGCTCCAGTTGTCAATACAGTTCCTGTTTCATCCCCAAATGTAATAGTTCTATCTGCTGTCGGGTCTGTTACCGTAATGGTTGTTTCATTTGAATCAGGCGTGGCTCCCTCAAAAACAATAGATGATCCTGTTGATGTGATTGTACCACAAGTTAAATTTCCAGATGTTAGTGTTCCTGTCGTTGTGAGGTTTTCGTTACCGAATGAAATTGCACCAGAACTGTCTGTGATTGAACCAGCAGCCACTGTGGCGGTGCCGAAGTTTCCAGTTGTGCCATTTACAGTTGTTGTTGCAAGTGTCGTGATAGTAGCAGACGTTTGAGTACCAGCAACAACACCACTAATATTAGGAGCGGTAAGTGAAACCACTGTAGCTGTAGCACTGATACCAGAACACAACGAACTGGCATCACCAAACTTTGTATATAACTCTACAAAGTTATCATTGATCTTTGCACCACCAGCTCTTAGTGTATCACCACTACCATCGTTGGCGTTAGTTCCGACCCCTAATGATTGATATGCCATTTAACGTTTCCTCTTTCTTATGTTATTTATAACGATTTACGCAGCGTCAAACGTTGTTAGTGCTGAATCAAACGTTCCAACAGAACTATCGAAGTTAGTCACTACCGCAACGCCTGTTCCCGTATCTGATTCTGATACTGGTAATTGTATTCCACCTAATTCACCAGCAAGGCCATTTGCAATATTTATTGAGTTTTGTGTTAAGAATGAAAGTGTTGATGCCTCCAACGACAATTCATCACCAGCATTTGTTCCATCACCATCGGTTCCATTCAATAAGAAGAACCCACCCTCATTGTCTGCAACTTGATTGCGAATAGTATCAAACATCACAAGTTTATCACCAAGGTCACGGCCGCCCGAACTGTCAAGGAGTAGATTGTCATTTTCGTTTGCAGCAGTATCTTGAACCACTGCATCTCCAGCATTGGACTTTGCGGAATCCGTACCATCTAATAGTATCTGACCCTCGATATCAAGAACAGCAGATGTACCATCAAATATTATAACTCCACTGTCATCTTCTAATGCGACATTGAATCCAATTTCATATTCATCTTGTAGGGATAATCTATTTGTTGAAGTTTCAGTATCAATTCTAGCTTCTCTTGTAAACTGTGTTATGTTCTTATTACCAAAATTACCCTCTGGAATACTTCCCTGATTAGTGTTGTCTTCAAACTCAATCTTACTTCCTTCAGTAAGAATCTTTTCGCCTCTATTGAGTTGACCGTCCAACACAATGTTTATACTATTATCGCCTGCTTGTATACCCTCACCAACTAAAAGTCCTGTTGAGTCAGTAGCAGTCTCCAATCGGATATGAGTGAGTTCATTTGTCCCGTCTGGGAAAGCCTGTAGATTGTCCTCTAGAGTAAATGGTTGACTGTTGCTCTCTTGTAAAAGAGTGTGTCCATTTTCAAGAAGAAGAACATCACTAAGTCTACCACCCTCTAAGATGAAATGCATGTAGTCCTCTAAAACCAACTCATCAGAAGCTGCACTCTGTTCAAATACGATACCGCCTTCATTAGTCTTTAGTGTACCAGCT
>VMHT01200430.1_pt1 | contig 11032 bp, 21 predicted proteins | sample 4693611 | NCBI WGS metagenome assembly VMHT01 (sample SAMN12280063, study PRJNA550983) | marine metagenome | isolation source: seawater sampled from same location over 5 years 0.02-0.2 micron viral filtrate | place: USA: collected off the coast of southern California halfway between the port... ... | reverse complement strand
TTATTCGTGAAAGCTATCCAGACTGAGAATGCTGTTATTCTGCTTGATGAACTTTCAAGAGCCCATCCTGAGGCTCACAATATACTAATGACTGTGTTAGACGAAGGGCAACGTTATCTCCGACTAGATGAGGCTGAAGGTGCTCCTACGATTAAAGTTGCAAAAGGGGTGACCTTCATTGCTACTGCGAATATCGGAAACGAGTATACGGCCACTAGAGTGATGGATAGAGCTTTGATTGACCGATTCATTATAGTAGAGATGGATGTGTTAGGTAAGACCGAGGAAGCTGAGCTTTTGCGATACCTTTATCCTAATCTAGATACAGAGTCAATAGATGCTATCAGTGGTATAGTTGCCGACACACGTACGGAGATCGGAACAGAAGCACCACGTATTAGTACACATATATCGACACGTGCATCAGTAGAGATGGCTGGCCTTATATATGATGGCTTTACAATCGAGGAGTCTGCTATGGTACTTATATATCCACAGTATGACAACGCAGGAGGTCTAGATTCGGAAAGAACGTTCGTTAAGCAGATCGTTCAGAAGTATATCCCTACGGATGCCAATACAGATGATCTATTTAATGTAGAGGAAGGAGAGGAAACCGCCGAATAAGGGTTCCAACATAGTGTGAAGGGAAGCTCATCGAAGGATGGGCTTTCCGTGTATATGCAATAATTTACGGTAAATCATAAAGGTTTCATTTTGATTGAGCGGGGGTATGTGATGTCTCTATCGAGGCTATTTTTTTCAGCTATAGAACCATTGTTTTGGTAGATACATGATATGTATATATACAATTCACACACACTAACACACAACACACTAGGAGGTAAGCAGTGCACACTATAACACCTTTCCGTACCCATGCACAAGGATTAGAAGGATGGTTGGCTATCGCAGATGGCCAGACCGTAGGTCATATATTCATGCAATTGGAACCTAACAAAAGGATCAAGTTTCTAGATGCATGGGTACATCCTGATCGAAGAAGAGAGGGTATCTTCCGATCACTTTGGGAGACTCGTTGGGGTTATGTTACCACTACATATCCAGACCATACTGTGTATGCATGGTGTTTACCTAAATCGTTACCATTACTAATAGAAAAGGGCTTTCGAGCCGGAGAGGTTTGTACATACGTTGAACGTTCAGTTACAGTAACAGATCAATAGAATGACTCGAGCCGACGATATCCAGCGAGAACAATCTGACCTTCAAAAGGAGCTGGAGTCGATACAAAACAATTGTACACATAAGTCTGAAACTATTCGTTGGTGTCCTAAAGAGAGTAATTACAAGTGGCAATGTGATCGGTGTAATGCACGTACACGTTATCCATCCATACCTGAAATAACTGAGTATCTAAAGTAGTTTATTGAAGATTATTTAATGTAGAATTAATATTGGCTTAATGTACTACAACCCTACACTCTATATTTATATACATGGAAAACAAACTAGACGTAACACCCGTGATATATATAACGATAATGGTAGTGGTATTTTTGCTCGCACTTGCGTAAGCGCATCGTTCGCTTCGCTCACCTAAAACCTTATCCTTATCACAACCGCACCTAACCCGGCTCCAACAACGTCGGCTGCTAGATCACCTGCTGAAGGTGTACCACATTTTATATCATATATCTCTTTAGCAATACCAACTCCTACACCAACTGAAAATCCTATCCATGCTGCTTTGCGTTCAGGATACCTATCTAATAATATTGATGTTGTAGTAGATGAGACTATATAACAACCGGAGAGGTGCAAGAGTTTATCTTGTTGTATTTGTCCTATACATGTGGTACTTGTGAGTAATAGTAGCGCGATTAGTTTATTCATGTATGCACCTCCTATAAATAAATATCTAGATATAGTTGCTATCGTGAGTGTTCCTACTTATATTAAGGTATGTTAGGTCGGATGATGAAATTGGTAGACATGACAGACTTAAAATCTGTTGAGCTGAATAGCTTGTGTGGGTTCGAATCCCACTCCGACTACTATATAGGCATGTATCTCCTCAAGCTTATAACTTGTAGAAAGAGTAACTGGTTACATATGGGTTCAAGTCCCATCTTGCCTACCTAAAAATAACTGTTAAAAGAGTTGCCTCCCCGAGATATTGTTCGTATATTTATATTATAAATTAAAAGATAATATAAAGAATGGATTGGATAGATAGAATGCGTCAAGAGAATCCTTGGGCTAGATACCGAGAGATGGGTTCTCTCAATAAGAAAACTGGTAAGCGTAATTACTATACGGTCACTCGAAACGTTGTAAGAGAAACGTTCTCATGTGATTGTCCAGCGGGTCAGTTCAGACGTAATACTCAATGTAAACATATAACTAGACTTCGTGAAAAACTTTCTGTGTAAACAGTTGGAAGTCTGAGATAAAGTTCTTATATTTATATTATAAATAATAAAAATAACACTATGGCGAGAGCAAAAAAACCTGCCGAGGTAAAATACGGAATCGAGATTACTAAACCTCACTCACAAGAAATGTACGATCATAATGATATGGTTGCTACTGAAATGAAAACTAATATCCTTAATAAGTGGGAAGCTCTAATTAAAGAATTAGGTGCTATAAACATGGATACACCTTGGCATGTATTTCAAGAATATACTGACATTGTTAAGCTTCAAAAGCTAGTTTGCTTTTCTGGTTACGGTGATGGTTATAGTATAGGGGATGTTGATAAAGAGTTCAGAAACGAATTAGATATGATGCAAAATTATTCTATTCATCAAGAATACTCTTATGGATGCTTTACAGGACTACTTCCTAGAACTAAATTTATGATGTTAGGCCATGGAGGTGAGAAGTTTGATTACCATGAAGCTCATGATCCTAAAAGTAAAATTTCTCCTGCTTGTTATGAATCTATTCCTTGTTCTAAGGAGTTAGATATGGAGTGGGCTAACGAGTCAGAAAATATTCAATAGAGTTGTAAATAAAAATTAATTTTCTTATATTTAGATATGAATTGTTGTAAATGTAATAAAGAGATAAACCCGTTAAGGTTGAGAGCATTACCGGGTACTCGAACGTGTGTTAAATGTAGTACTACTGCTCCTATTTATGCTAGACCTATTATTAGTGGTAAGACTACTTATTCGGAATTAGAAATTATTAAAGATCCTGTAGCTGCAGAAGAGATGCGAAGATGGGATCGTAAAGGTAGAACCGGGTATGGTTCTTCGCTTTATAGAGTAAGGAGTTAGATTGAGTGATGCTATGGGATTTCATAAACGTTGGATAAATATTGAGAATATTAAATCGATTTATAAACGAGAAGGTTTAGAGTCTGTTAAGAGTTATTTACATACTCCTGATGCGTTTATAGTTACTGATGATGAGTCAGGAGAGATATTAGATTGTTATAATAAAGGTTATTCAGATAAAGAGTTAACTAGACTAATAGAAAAATGTACATTAACGGAAGAAAAATAACATTAGACGAGTTAGAGGAATTAGCTAATAAACTGATTGGTTCATTGATTGATGATCTTTATGATAAAATAATTAAAGATGGTATAGAAGAACATGTACCTGGAGTAAAAAAGAAGCAACGCTCTGTGCTTAATAAAATGATAGAGCATTACGTCGAACGAGAAGAGTATGAGAGGTGTGCGATTCTCAGAGACATGATTAAATTTTAAAACACCTCAATAAATAGCTTGCAGCTTAACTGCTAAAATAAAATGGCTTATAAAAGAAAGCAAAAGTATGCTTGGAAAAAACAAGCACCTAAAACAAATCACAATCAAAAGAAACCTTTCAACCCGGGTCGTTATGGTAAGGTTTGGGGTTCAATTAGATTCGAACATGATTGGGGTAGAGTACCGCAAGGAGATGCTAATGGACCTGTTATAGGTAAAATTATCATCGGAGACAAATCTGTAGAGTTAACATTTTCTGAGACAAATAGGTTAATTGAAACCTTGAAAGATGCACAGCATGCGCACAATGTAGGAGTGCGATTAGGGAGGACTAACTCTCATGCAGGTGTGAAAGATTATATGGCTTATGCAATACAAAAATAACTTATGAGAAAGTTGCTTTTCTGCGCAAAAAGTATTATATTAAAGATATTATATAATATAGTTAACATAATAATATATATGGTAATATTATTTTGGGTATTATGGTTGATAATATAATATAATAGATTATTAAGGGATACTATGGACAAGAAAAACCAACTAAAATATCTAGCTGATCAATTAATTAAGATTAAAGATCATGAAGATGCTTTAAGAGATTTAGGTAAAAGAAATCCTGAGCAAGCAAGTGCTATAGAGAATATATTTGCTGCGTTCGAGAATATAGATATGGTAGTTGAGATGGATAAATTAATGTCTGTAATATCCCTTATTAAGAAAAATATAATTAACGCAAAAGGTTATAGTAATTTCTCTGAAGAAGAATATAATGACGATAAGAATAATATATTCAATATTAAGTCAGTTATTAACGCTACAGGAGAGATTACTAATGAGCAGAAAAAGGAAGTTAATAAAATTTATAAGAAACATTTAGGTATTCAAAAGATTTTAAAAGGTAAATAGATATTTATAATTGACCGCTAGTACTTGTATTAGCTGCTATTTTGGACCCGGGTTCGATTCCCGGCATCTCCACCAAGTGACAACTAACAATATGGGGATGATCGGCTTTGACAGGTAGTAAGGGTATAAGGAAGGTCGAACGCAATTAACTGGCGCACAAGTTGAATATGCAATGGCTGCCTAATTAGGTACCCTAAGCAAACGGTTAACAGGGACCATGTCGTAAAAGTCCCGGTGGTAAAGAGGTAAATAATATTATGGAGTATAGAGTGAAAGATAGTAAGAGTATTGCAAGCATTAGCATTGATGATTTACTGAAAGGTAACTCAAAACTCAGACTGTTTGAATATTCGCAACAAGAGCATGATGATTTTAGTGCTGGATTTGATCCCAGTTCTATTAAAGAGATGATTGATAGCGTTTCTACTGCTATGAAGGTTGAGCAACCCGATCAGAATCTTGTTAGATATCTTTTAGAATATATCCAGACCCTAACCGCTAGTGATCTTAAAAAGTTTGAAAATCACGTAGCTAGCTTTACAGATCATAATCCTAATATGTTGTGGAATATGTTGACAAAAGCTGATAGAATGTTATATAAAAAGCCTGATTTATTTTATGAATGGCTGTCCACTTTATCAGATGATGAAATGGATACATATATTTATAGAGCAGCTGAGGGTAAAAAACTTCACCCGGTTGATATTTATAAACAGAAAGAGTCATCTACACGAGTAGAAATACTCGATGGCTATATAGCAATAAGTTCTTCTAATCTTAAAGCACTTGATAGGTTTAGAGATAGAGTACTTAAAACTAATGACTGCTCTTATGAGCATAGAATTAAAATAACTAACGGTGTAAAGATACACAGTTATGTTTTTAATATGAACAACACAAGTGATTAATACAGGCAGGTTGATTACTTTTATATTTTAGGAATAACAAAATAATTATCTAAGGAGATTAAAAATGACAACATTATTAAACGAACGAGTCTTTCCATCGACAGACTTATTATTCAGAAATTTTTTCGACACCAATTCAATGTTTCAATCTTATGTTGAACAAAAACCAAATTACCCGGTTGACGTTTATACACGAGACAATGAATTATGTTTTGATATCGCATGCGTCGGATTAGAAAAGAAAGATATCAGTATTACAACAGAGGGTAATATATTAAGGGTTACGTATGAAAAGCCATCTATTGAATCTAATAGTTCAGATATAGATGCAGGTGAATACATACATAAAGGTATCACAAGAAAAAGTTTTAATTTAGGCTGGAAAATTAGTGCTAGGTATGATTTATCTGACATTAAAGCTAAAATGAAAAACGGGTTATTAACGGTAAATATTCCTGTAAGTGAGCAGGCGTTACCACAAGTAGTTACAATTAAGTAAAAAATACCTGCCTGTATTTTTACTTTTGTTATATATATTAATATATGAAATCAAAAAAAATTAAAACAGAATATCATACTGAAGTAATAAATGGTGTTTTACATATGGAATGTAGACGTTGCGGTCAGATGACTCCTTGTAGTCCTACATCGACATCAGTATTATGCAGTGAGTGTGTTCGTGAGTTATATGAAAAGGATTTTCCTTTTGAAGCCTCAACAGGTTACAAGCCAACAGGTAGACCGAGAGGTTGGGCGTTTATGAGAGAGTATATAGATAAAGACGGTAATGTATATCATAAAGGTAAAGAGCAACCAGAACTAAAAGGAACATTAAAACCTACTGTAATAAAATCTAAACCGCAAAAGCCTAAACTAACTAAAGCTCAAAAGCAAAGAGTGAAGCTAGATGCTTATGCAGAAATACATAAATTAAAGAAAGAGTTAAAGAAAGCTAAATTTAAAAAAGACGTAAGGCGAATAAACTCTTTAATTAAGAAACAACAAAAACTAACTAAATAGTTGGTATATTGTTATTTTTTTCTTATATTATGTATAATTAGAAACTAGGAGATTACTTATGGATCATAAAAAAAGATTATATAAAGCACTGAAGAGTGAGTTAGAGGCTAAAGTAAATGAAGCATTACTAACATTAGATTTATGTTTTAACAAACCAGCAGCAATAGGTGAGCATACTTCTGAGCATTTTGTAAAGGAAGCTTTAAAAGCGTTAGATAAACTAACTGAGGCAAGAGATAAGATTGATGTACTTAATACTTATTATGAAGGTGATATAGGTAATAAGAAACTTATAAACGATTAAATATGAAAGATAGTGTAAAAGTGTTTATGGTATTAGCACTTATATTCTTAACTTCTATATATTTTACTATGACAGTTGTTCATTATGAGAATGATATAGAAAGATTAGAAAAAGCTAACCATGAACAAAAATTAGTTATAGATAGTCTAAACTGTGTTGTTGATACTCTAGAAAGAAGATTAAAAACGTTCGATATTAAATATCAATTCAATCAATTCAAAGATGAAATAAACGAGATATTAGATGCTATTATTATAGTTGAGAGTGCAGGTAATGATTCTGCTTATAGAGCATCAGAAGATGCTGTAGGTGCTCTACAAATAAGACAAGTAATGGTTGATGATATAAATCGTATTTTAAAGAGAAAAAATATATCTAAATTTTATTCATATGATGATAGATGGTGTAGAAATAAATCAACCGAAATGTTTACTATCTATTGTGATTATTATGATCTTACAGAAGCAGAAGAAATAGCAAGGTGCTGGAATGGTGGACCGAGAGGTATTAATAATCCTTATACACTACCTTACTGGTATAAAGTACAAAATGAATTAGAAATAGGAGACAGTTATGCATCTAGATGAAAATAAAATAGTAGAAAATTGGGAAGCTTTAATAGGTAAGATTAATAGTAATTTTAAAGGAGAGCGTAAAAATAAACTTATAGAAATGTATACGTTCTTTCAAGATAGAATGATGTTAATGCCTGCATCGAGCTTTGAGCATTTCCATAATTGTTTTGCTGGCGGGTATGTTGATCACGTTATTAGAGTTATGGATTGTGCTGATAGAGTATACACGTCATGGAAAGATATGGGTTCAGATTGCTCAGGTTATACACATGAAGAGTTAATGTTTGCTGCTCTTAATCATGATCTTGGTAAAGTAGGGACGCAAGAGTTAGAAATGTATAAACCTAACCCATCTGAATGGCATAGAAAGAATCAAGGTAAGATTTATGAATATAATCCTGATATACCTTTTATGTCAGTGCCTGATAGATCGCTATTACTACTCAATGAATTTGGTATAATGTTTAATCAGAACGAAATGATGGGTATTAAATTACACGATGGGTTATATGATGATGCTAATAAACCATACTTTATAGCATTCAGACCTGAATCAAGAATGAGAATTAATTTACCTATTATATTACATCACGCCGATCATATGGCTAGTCAAATAGAATATGAGAACTGGAAAGGTAGTAATAGTACAGCAGTAAAGGAAACTAAAAAGGTTGCTCGTAAAGCATATAACTCAAAAAACGTTTCTGGTGCTAATGATTCAGCAAAAGATTTATTTAAAGATTTATTTGGGGATACTAATTAATGGAAGTAATTGTTATATTATCAACGTTATTAGTTATTTGTGTTTACATAATTATTAACCTATTAATTAAGATTGAAAAGGTAGATGATGCACTAACAGATACCTCACTAGAAATGGCTGATATGCTCACAACAATTGAGAAAGCATATACTGATATGAAAATAATAGATAGTAAAGGTTCATTTGAATCAGATGATGAAACTGGCGTTATATTTAGATCACTGAAACAAGAGGTAGATATATTGAGAGATAAATATATTGGAGACAAAAGTAATGAGTAATAAGAGTCCTGTTAATTTATTCTATGAGCAGATAGAGCATAATAGAGTTCAAGCGCAGTTAAGTGCAAGCATGGAAACCAAGCCTAAAAGAGGTCGTCCAAGAAAAAATAAATTATATTTTACACAAGATACAGAGAATGCAATTATTGCATATAATCAGGAACCAGATAACATATTACGCAATAAAGTGTTTAATGATTATATTCATAAACCTTTATTTAAGATGGCAGAAAATTTAATACACCGCTATAAATTTTATCATTTTGATGCTGCTACAAAAGATGTGCAACATGAAGTGATTGCATTCTTATTAGAAAAGCTACCTAAATATACTCAAAATAAAGGTAAAGCACCTATTTTAGAGATAGATACCCAACGTAATGTTACTAATGAAATTATACGTGGTGAAGTACAATCTGAAATACAAGACTTCTATCATTTATTTATACAGCACTGTGAGGATAATATCGATACTGTAATAAAGTATAAACGAGATATTCCTATAGCATATGCTGTATTAGAGATATTTAAAAATTGTGAAAATATAGAAACATATAATAAAAAAGCTCTTTATATTATGGTACGTGAAATGGTTAATGTAAAAACACAATATATTACACGTGTTGTAAATATACTAAAGGAAGAGTACAAAAGATTATGGGATATTTACAAGGGTTATTAACTCAAGTATATATGTATTATAGAGAAAAATGGTTATAAATAAATAAAGGTAATGGTTACATTTATAAATGAGAGTATAAGAGCATCATTTAGAAAAAAAGAGGAAATTTTATGAGAAAATTAATTTTAACATTTGTGTTGGCATGTGGTATATTCGCAGCTAACGCACAGGAAAAAGGTGACTGGTATGTAGGTTCAGGCGACATTGCTAATGTAGCTTGGACTGAGTGGTCGGTATCACCAACTATTGGATACGGGTTGACTGAAGAACTTATGATAGGTGCTTCGGTAAATCAGGCTGATTCAACAGTTGATATGGATATCGATTTTCATGCAAGATATTTTTGGAAAGGATATTTCGCATATTTAGCAACAGATGGACTAAGCACTGATAATATGGTGTTTGGATTAGGTAAATTGTTTGCAATTCACAATAGTGTATTTGTAGACCCGAAGGTAGTTTATAATACAGGGACTAAGACAACAAATCTTACTTTAGGATTTGGTCTAAAGTTCTAATAATTATTAACCGCTCGATGCTCTCAAGGCAATTTTGCCCTAACAATAAACAAAAAGGAGAAAATTATGGATTCAGTAATGAAATACGTAACAGGCTTTCTCGGTGGTCTAGTGACTATCATGATGGCTGTTCTACCAGTAACAATCTTATGGCAGGTTCTTACAGGTGGTAACGTTTTCGGAATGGATGTAATTGCTAATTTATCTGCACTCGTTACTTCACTTGGTGAAGGAGGATTTGTCGGATTAGTTGTATTAGTAATTATAGCTTCATTTTTCGTGAAAAAATAGTTATAAGATATTATATTTAAGAAAGCGTCTGCTAATAACAGGCGCTTTTTTATTTTTGTATATTTATATATACGGAGAATAATATGGAAGATAAAAATAGTAATAGTGAGATCTTTGAAGGTAAAACTTTTGATAGTTTATTAAAAGATATTTATACTAATTCAACTCGTAAAGAAAAGCAAATACAAATTTTAATTACAGAATTAAAACCTATGATAAAAAATATAGGTGATGCGGTAATAATTGTACCTTTGATTAAAGACTATATGGAAATAGCAGTTAAGAATGATGAAGCATTAATAAAGATGGCTGCTATAGTACAGAAAGCTAATTTACGAAATACAAATGGTGAGGATGGTTTAATATTAACTGAAGCAGAGAAAGAACAATTAATTGCTGAAGTAAGTAGAGTAGGAGTTTCTAAATAATGTCAAAATATTCTGATAATGATAACTTACCAAGTTTAAGTAAAGGTAGTACATCATCAACTAGTAAACAAGAATCTTTCAATAATACAGACAGTGGTATTGGAAGTGTTGTAGATATATTAGCCGGTAATGATGAAAATTTTACTGGTGTAGGTGATATTTTAGCATCAATTAGAAATGATCAAGGTAGATTAACGACGCATACCTTATCACCTATTAATCCACATATGTTTACAATACCATTACCTAATGAGAAAATACACTGTATAAAAGATGGCGTTACCGGTAAATGGTATTATACTGGTATAGCAGGGGAGAAAGGTCAAGTTAACTATTTAATGAATGCTAATAATATTACTTATAAAAATGAAGAAGGAGATATTCCTTTCCATGGTAATACATTTTTACCTTTTCCTGACTCTGCTCGTTCATTAGATTTATTTGAAGGTGATGTAATTATGCAAAGCAGGTATGGTGCTAGTTTACGATTTACGGCAGCTAATCCTAACATAGAACAACCCTGGGTAAGCTCTACTAACTCTGTATCGCCTATCACTATATTAAGGAATGGTTATTTACCTACCGAAAATTTTAATACAGATGCTGCAGGTATATGGTTAACATCTGACCAGCACGTTGAAATACCATTAGCTGTTGATTTACC
>VMHT01040773.1_pt1 | contig 11033 bp, 9 predicted proteins | sample 4693611 | NCBI WGS metagenome assembly VMHT01 (sample SAMN12280063, study PRJNA550983) | marine metagenome | isolation source: seawater sampled from same location over 5 years 0.02-0.2 micron viral filtrate | place: USA: collected off the coast of southern California halfway between the port... ... | reverse complement strand
TTAATATCTGTCTGTTCTGCTGAAGATAGTTCGATCTTAGCTTTTTCAGCAGCTTCTTTTAATCTTTGAAGAGCCAATTTATCAGACTTTAAATTTATTCCATTATCTTTCTTAAACTCAGAAACTAAGTACTCAACAATTGTGTTATCAAAATCTTCACCACCTAAGAAAGTATCACCATTAGTTGATTTAACTTCGAAAACACCATCACCTAATTCAAGTATTGAAACATCAAACGTTCCACCACCTAAATCGTAAACAGCAATCTTTTTATTTTGTTTTTTATCTAAACCATAAGCAAGTGATGCTGCAGTTGGTTCGTTTATAATTCTCAAAACTTCCAAACCAGCAATTTTACCAGCATCTTTAGTTGCTTGTCTTTGAGCATCATTAAAATATGCTGGAACAGTTATAACTGCTTTTGTTACAGCTTGACCTAAATACTTCTCAGCAGTCTCTTTCATTTTTTGTAGAATGAACGCAGAAATTTGTGATGGAGAATACTTTTCACCTTTAGTCTCAATCCAAGCATCACCTTTATCAGAGTTAATAATTTTAAATGGTGCTGACTCAACGTCTTTTTTTACAGTTGAATCATTAAAATTTCTTCCGATTAGTCTTTTGACAGCAAAAATTGTATTTTCTGGATTTGTTACCGCCTGTCTTTTAGCTGGTTGTCCAATTAATTTTTCACCATCATCTGTAAAAGCTACAACTGAAGGAGTTGTTCTTGCACCTTCAGCGTTCTCTAAAACTTTTGGCTGACTACCTTCCATTATCGAAACGCAGGAGTTTGTAGTCCCAAGGTCTATTCCAATTATTTTACTCATAATATTATATACTCTCTTTCATCATATAGGGGTTAAATCTAATTCTACAAGTTGATATAAACATTATTTATTGTCTAAATTTTCTTTATTTTGTTGGTTTTCTTCTTCTTTAATTTGAGTTTTTTTTGAGACACTAACTAATGATGGTCTCAATAATCTGTCTTTTATTGTGAAACCTTTTTGAATTTCTTGAACAATAGTTCCAGCTTCTTTTTGATCATCTTCTACTTCTAGCATTGCTTGATGTAAATTTGGATCAAGCTTCTTATTTAAACATTCTATTTGTTTAATATTATTTTTATTAAAAATTGAAATTAAATCTTTATTAATGATATCTAGATGAGCTAAAGTTTTTTTTAGTGCTTCAGTATCTTTTAATTTTTCATCATTCTCTAAAACTTGTTTAGATCTTTCCAGGTTATCTATTAAATTTAAGGCTTCTCTTGCAAATGAAGCACCACCATATTCAAGCGCATCTCCCTTCTCTTTTTCAAAACGTCTCCTTTGATTTTCCATTTCAGCAAATGTTCTTGCTAGCTTATCTTCTAATTCCATTATTTTTTCTTCAGGAGTTATCTCCTTTTTTTGCTCCTTATCTTCTGAAACAGATTCTGTATTGGTTTGATTATCTACACTCGTATCTTCAGAAGGTGCATCTGAAGAATCATTTTTAGCATGAGGTTTTTGTTCTTGTTCTTTCTCCATAATCGCTAATATGGTATGAAATTCTTAAATTGCTAGGTTTAAATGAAAAAAATTTCTAATCTTTTAATAGGCACTAATAACAAAGGAAAACTAAAGGAAATCAAAGAATTACTTCCAAAATATATTAAAATCTATTCTACTTTAGATTTTAAATTAAAAAGTCCGATTGAAAATGGAAAAACATTTGAAAAAAATTCAATCATAAAATCAAAATATTTTTCAAAAAAAACTAACTTACCATGTATTGCAGACGACTCTGGTTTAGAAATAGATATTTTAAATAAAGCACCAGGTATCTATTCTGCAAGATGGGGTGGAAAAAATTCTAATTTTAAAAAAGCAATTAAAAAAGTTTATAGAGAATTAAATAAAAAAGATAAAAATTGGAAAAACAAAAAAATCAAAGCAAGATTTGTTTGCGCTCTTTCGATTAGCTATTTAAATAAAAAAATAGCATGTGTTAAAGGTAAGGTAGAAGGTATAATTTCACCTGAGCCTAAAGGAAAAAATGGTTTTGGTTATGATCCTATTTTTGTTCCCAATGGTAAAAAATTTACATTTGGAGAAATTTCTTCTGTTACTAAATATAAGATGGATCATCGATTTAAAGCTTTTAAAAAAATTAAAAAATTTCTTTAAGATTGCCACCATCAATTTTATAAAAATTTAATTGATGGTTAATTTTATTATCTTCGATTTCAAAAATACCAATTTTTCCTTTGAATGAATTTTTAGTTTTAAATGCTTTATTAATTTCTGTAATATTGTTTTTCAGAGAAAGATAATAAATTAAGCCAACTAAGTCATAACTTAATAAAGATAAATGGTTTGGATCTTCATTAAATTGTTTTAAAAATTTTATTTTAAATTCATCTAAATTTTTCTTGTTTATGGAAGGATAATAAATTGGTTGTGACGATGACTCTTTTAATAAACTTTCATCAAACCATTGATTAAATGTTATAAAATATTTATCTTTTGGTGAGACATCTGTATAAAGTAGCGAGGTTATAACACTTTTGAGGCTTTCATCAAAATCTGCAATTATAATAGAGTCGAAATTCACATTTCCAATGGTGTATCTCTTTTCAAGACTTTTTATTTTTTTTTCTTTATTTGGATCTTCTGAATTTTCTAACCTAGTAATTTCATCTATTAAATTTTGTTTTCGTACTTCATAATTTGTAATTTTTTCAATTTGTTTTGTGAGTTTTGTTGGCTTAATATCATAAAAGTATTGTTTAAAAGTTTTGATTTTTGATTTCTTAATTCCTTGTTTTACTTCTAAATCATAATTTAAATTAGGTATTAGAAAAATCGATTTTTTAATTTCATTTTGTTTAATAAATTTTTTAATTGTGTTTAATTGAGAGGTGGAATTTATTCCTGCGCTAATAACATTTTTTGGAAGATCTAGAGTTTTGTTTGTAAATGACAAAAAAGTTAAATTTTCAACTTCATTTAAGTAAGATAAATTTTCATAAAAGACTGGGCCTATTACTAAGTTAATTCCTTGTCGTTGTAGTTCGATTGCAGATAATAAAGTTTTGCTTGGATCAGAATTGGTATCTTTTGGAAAAATTTCTATTTTATCAGAATTAATATCTTTTATAGCTAAACGGGTTGCTTTTATTATTTGTTTACCAATTTCTGAATTATCGCCTGATAATGGTACAAGTAATCCAATCTTAACTTTATTTTCCTCAGCAAAACCCGAACTAATGATAAAAAATAAATTATAAAAAGATAAAAAAAGAATTATAAAAATTTTATTCATTTAATGTTACTATTACTCTAATACTGTTAAAATTATGGTAAACCCTATATTTAATAATAAAGAGTTAAAAAAAGGGTTATATTTAATACCAACCCCAATAGGAAATTTAGGGGATATTTCTTTTAGAGCAATAGATCTATTAAAAAATTCAGATTTCATACTTTGTGAAGATACTAGAGTTTCGAAAAAATTATTAGATAAGTTTGAAATAAAAACAAAATTAATCTCTAATTATAAATTTAATGAGGTTAAAAATCTGTCAAAAGTAATAGAATTATTAAAAAATCATAAAATCGTTTCGTTGATTTCTGATGCAGGAACACCTTGTATATCAGATCCAGGGGCGGTTTTAGTAAATGAATGCTTGAAAGAAAATATTGATGTTATTCCACTTCCTGGACCCTCAGCTGTAACAACTGCAGTTTCAGTGAGTGGTTTCGATGAAAAATATATTTTTTATGGTTTTTTTCCAAATAAAGAAAAAATTATTAAAGAAGAATTACAAAGATTATCAAGTCTAAATTTTTGTTTAGTCTTTTTTATTTCCCCAAAAAAAATAAATAAGATCATTCCACATCTTAAAAATTATTTTAAAAGTAGGAAGATATTGATTTGTAGAGAAATTTCTAAATACTATGAAGAATATAAAAGAATAAATATTGAAAATTTAGAGCCGTTTAAAAAAGAACCAAAAGGTGAACTAACAATAGTTATTTCGAATAAAAAAATAGATAAAAATATCTCACAATATCTTAGTGAATCAGATAAAATAATAATTAAAAAAATGATTAAAAAGTTTAGTACAAAAGAAATAACAAATATGATTAGTCAGAGTAGTAAAGCTCCCAAAAAAAAAATTTATGAATATTGTTTAAAATTAAAAAATGAAAAATAAATTTTTATTAATTATATTTATAGGACTATTTTTTTCAGGTTGTGCAGGGGTTGCCTCTAAAGGTATTTTTGGAACTGGTGTTAGTGTTGCTCTTGATCCAAGATCTGTTGGTACTCAAGTCGATGACTCAATAATGCAGAAAAATTTATCTGCAAGAATAATTTTAATGGATAAGAAGTATTTATTATCAGTCAATAACAAAGTTTTAGACGGAAGAATTTTCTTAACGGGAAAAGTTGATAATCCAGAGGAAAAACTTAAACTTACAAAACTTGCATGGGAGACGGATGGAGTTAGATCTGTTAGAAATGATGTTAAAATAAAAGAAAAATTTAATTTACAGCAATCTGCAAAAGATATTTTAATAACTTCTCAATTAAAATCAGCAATGATCTTTAACAAAAATATAAAAGCAACCAATTATCAAATTGATACTTATAAAAAGAAAATTTATATATATGGAATTGCACTAACTTCTGAGGAAAAGGATTTGGTTATAAGTGAAGCAAAAGAAATCCCAGATGTAAAAGATATAATTGCGAGTATAATTCTTGTTGAAGATTTAAGAATTCAAAAAGATTAATTATTTTTTATAATCAATAACATCAGCAGAATAAGCAGCTATTGATGCTAAATTTATTAATTCTGATGTAGAAGTTCTTAAGGGGGCAATTTCGATTGGGAGACCCAATCCAATTAATAGTGGTCCAATTACTTTTGTATCACCTAATTCTTTCATCATTTTGTATGATATTGCTGCACTATGTTGGCCAGGCATTATTAATATGTTAGCGTTACCTACAATATTAGAAAAAGGATATAAATTTTTGTATTCTTTATTTAGAGCAACATCTGGCTGCATATCCCCATCAAATTCAAAATCAACTTTTCTTTCTTTTAAAATATCTACAGCTTTCTTTATATGTTTTGTTCTACTAGTTAAAGGTTGTCCAAACGTTGAATGAGATACAAAAGCAACTTTTGGATCAAAACCAAATAATCTTACAACTCTAGCTGCAGATATTGCTATTTCAGACATTTGTTCAGAACTTGGATATTCGTGAACACTAGTATCAGCAACAAAAATAGTTTTACCTTTATGGACCACAAAATTAAGGCCAAACATTATTTCTCCAGCCCTAGGGTTAACAACTTGTTTTATTTTTTCTAGTGAAGCGCCAAATCTTCTAGTGTTACCCGTAACAGCTCCATCAGCATCACCACAAGCGACCATACATGATGCCCATACTACTCGATCATTTCTCACAAGTCTGTCGCAATCCCACTCCAACATTCCTTGCTCTCTTTGTAATTTTTTAAATAAATATTGAACGTATTTTTCTCTTTTTTCAGTATCTTTAGAATTAACAATTTCTATATCGAAATTTTCATCATAACCAATTTTTTTTATTTGCTCTTTTACTTTTTCTTTTTTCCCAATTAAAATTGGGATACCTAACTTAGAATTTTTAAAAGCAATTGCTGCTTTAAGTGTATTAATATCTTCTCCATCAGCAAAAACTATTCTCTTTTGATTTTTTTTAATATAACTATTGATCCCTTGCATGATTGTAACAGTAGGATCCAATCTTTGTTTAAGTTGATCCTTATAAAGTTCAAAATCAATTATAGGTTTTCTCGCAACTCCACTATCCATTGCAGCCTTAGCAACTGCAGCTGGTATAACACTTATTAATCTTGGATCAAAAGTAGAAGGTATAATATAATCTTTTCCATAGTGAGGTCTTTCTCCGCCCATAGCTGCAACAACTTCATCAGGAACATCTTCTCTAGCTAAATTTGCTATAGCATTAGCTGCAGCAACTTTCATTTCCTCGTTAATAGTTTTTGATCTTACATCTAATGCTCCTCTGAAAATATATGGGAATCCAATTAAATTATTTACTTGGTTTGGATAGTCTGATCTTCCAGTTGCAATAATTGCATCACTTCGAACTTCTTCAATTTCTTCAGGTGTGATTTCCGGATCTGGGTTGGCGCAAGCAAAAATAATTGGATTTTTTGCCATTTTTTTTACCATATCTTTAGTTAATGCTCCTTTTGCGGAAAGACCTAAAAACACATCTGCATTTTTAATTGCATCTGACAAGGTTCGATCTTTAGTCTCAATCGCGTGGCCAGATTTCCATTGATTTAAATTTTTTCTACCTTGATAAATTACTCCTTGTCTATCGATCATTGTAATATTTTTTTGTGGAACACCTCTATTTTTAAATAAATTTGCACATGCCATTGCAGATGCTCCAGCTCCATTAACAATAACTTTAATTTTATCTATTGATTTTTTACTTACATGCAGAGCATTAATTAAAGCAGCAGTGGTAATAATAGCTGTGCCGTGCTGGTCATCATGAAAAACAGGAATTTCTAATATTTCTTTTAGTTTTTGTTCAATAACAAAACAATCCGGCGCTGCTATATCCTCTAAATTTATTCCACCAAAAGTTGATGAGAAGTTTTTTATAGAATTAATAATTTCGTTAACATCACTAGAGTCAATTTCAAGATCAATAGAATCAATATCAGCAAATCTCTTAAATAAAACTGCCTTACCTTCCATTACAGGTTTAGATGCTAGTGCTCCTAAGTTACCCATACCAAGAATAGCCGAACCATTACTAATAACAGCAACAAGGTTTCCTTTGCTGGTATAATCATAAGCAGCCTCAGGATTTTCATTGATTGCTTTTACTGGAGCTGCCACACCTGGAGAATATGCTAACGCAAGATCTCTTTTAGTAGTCATAGTTTTTGACGATACAATTTCAATTTTTCCGGGTTTTTTATGGCTATGAAATTCTAAAGCTTCTTTGTCAGTATAGTGATCAATCTTTGTTTTTTTCATTTAGGTTAATTAGATGTACAAATGGGGTAAAATTAAGACTAATATGATTTATGAACTTAATTAAGTCAACAAGCACTTTTAGTTTTTTTACAATAATCAGCAGGTTACTTGGTTATCTAAGAGATATCTTGATAGCCATATTTCTAGGTACAGGTTTTTTAGCAGATGTTTTTTTTGTTGCCTTTAGAATACCAAATACTTTTAGAAGATTATTCTCAGAGGGAACTTTTAATGCAGCTTTTATTCCTAGTTATTCATCAGAAACAGTTAAAGGAAAAAGTAAATCTAATAAGTTTGCTAACGATGTTTTAAGTTATTTATTTTTAATTCTATTAATATTAGTTTTAGTAGCACAAATATTTATGCCTGCTTTTGTGTCATTAATTGCCCCTGGGTTTGTTGATGATAATGAAAAAATGAATCTGGCAATAAATCTTACAAGAATTACTATTCCATTTTTAATTTTGGTATCATTAGCATCATTTTTTTCAGCAATACTAAATTCTCATAATAGATTTGCTGAAGCTGCTGCTGCCCCAATAATCTTAAATATTATTTTAATAATTATTTTGTTATTCAGTAAATCTTTAAACGATAAACTAGTTTATTATTTATCTTATGGTGTTACTTTTGCAGGTTTGTTGCAACTTATATTTTTGTATTCTTTTGTAACAAAGTATTTTAATTTAATATTTAGTATTAAGTTAAAAGTTTCTAAAAAAGTAAAAATTTTTTTTAATAAATTACTTCCTAGCATTTTTTCTTCTGGTGTTACTCAAATCAATATTTTAATTGGAACAATTATTGCTTCTTTTCAAGCTAGTGCTGTTTCTTATCTTTATTACGCTGACAGGATTTACCAAATTAATTTAGCAATTGCTGGAATTGCTATTGGTGTAGTTGTACTTCCTCAGTTATCAAAACATATAAGTCAGAAAAATAAAATAAAGATTGATCTAATTCAGAATAAAGCATTAGAGTTAAGTTTGTTTTTGAGTCTACCTGCCTCAGTTGCATTACTTATTGGGTCAGAAGAGATTATTTCTGCACTTTTTGGATATGGACAGTTCAATGAGGACTCTGTTTCAAACTCAGCCAAGGCTCTTTATTATTTTAGTCTGGGACTACCAGCTTTTGCAATGATAAAAGTTTTTTCAAATTTCTTTTTTGCAAATCATGATACTAAAACACCCTTTTACATTTCTTTGATGGCAGTTTTATTAAATATCCTAATTAGTGTTTATTTTTTTAGATCAATTGGTTTTATAATTATTCCAATAGCAACTACCATTTCTTCATGGTTTAATTCTATAATGTTATTTTTATTTCTTCAAAAAAGAAATTTATTCAGTTTAAATAATATTTTTATAAAACGTTTTTTTAAGATTGTATTTTCATCAATATTAATGGGATTATTTTTTAATTATTTAATGATAATATTTTATGAACAATTGTCATTCGAATATCCATTAAAATCTGTTTATTTAATTCTATCAGTTATTTTAGGGCTTGGTTTTTATTTATTCACATCTTATTTGATCAAAGCTTTCCAATTAGAGGATATTAAATTAAAGTATTAAAGATGAGTAAAAAAATATTTTCAGGTGTACAGCCTACAGGTAATTTGCATTTAGGAAATTATCTAGGAGCAATCAAAAATTTTGTTAAACTTAACAATGATGATAAAAATGATTGTGTTTTTTGTGTTGTTGATTTACATGCAATTACAGTTAAACAAGATCCAAAAGAACTTGGGAATAATATTAGAGAAACAGTAGCAACATTTGTTGCTTGTGGAATAGATCCTGAAAAAAGCATAATTTTTAAGCAATCATCCGTACCAGCTCATTCAGAAGCGACATGGTTATTAAGTTGTGTTGCTAAAATGGGTTGGTTGAACCGAATGACACAATTCAAAGAAAAGGCAGGGAAAGATAAAGAAAAAGCAAGTATTGGACTTTATTCATATCCAATATTAATGGCGGCTGATATTCTACTATATGATGCAACTCATGTTCCGGTAGGAGAAGATCAAAAACAACATTTGGAGTTATGTAGAGATATTGCTCAGAAATTTAATAATGATTATGGTTTTGATGATTTTTTTAAAATTCCAGAACCACTTATTCAAAAAGAATTTTCAAGAATAATGAGTTTAAAGGATGGAACAAAAAAAATGAGTAAATCTGAATTGTCAGATCTAAGTAGAATTAATTTAACAGATGATAATGACTCAATAGTAAACAAAATTAAAAAAGCAAAAACAGATCCGCTACCACTACCATCTAAAGTAACTGAACTGAAAGACAGACCAGAGGCAAAAAATCTTTTAGGAATATATTCTAGTTTGACTAACTCAACTTTAGAAAATTCAGTTAATGAATTTGAGGGAAAAAATTTTTCAGAGTTTAAAGAAAAACTTTCTCAAGTTTTAGTTGAAAAGATAAACCCAATTTCACATGAAATAAAAAAATTAATCAATGATAAAGGATTTTTAGACAAAATTCTTTTAGATGGTAACAAAAAAGCTAATAAGGTTGCATCTGATAAGGTGAAAAAAATGCAAGAAATAATAGGTTTTTAATAAAATTTCTTAAACAAGTTCCAATTTCATAATTATTGACTATATAGAAGATATGTTCGTTCAAACTGAAGCAACACCAAATCCTAATTCACTAAAATTTTTACCAGGTAAAATAGTGTCTCAAGGAGGCTCATTTGAAATCACAAAAAAAGACGATGTAAAAAATGAGTTAATTAGAAATTTAATGTCAGTAAATGGAGTTGAAGGTATTTTTTTGGGGAGGGATTTTATTTCAATCAATAAATATGATGATATTTCATGGGATGAAATAAAACATATTGTAATATCTTTAATTAATGATTTTTATTCTAATGGTAAAGAATTCGTAATTGATAAAAGTCCTTTCGAGTCCAATGAGAATTTAGGAGAAATTGAGAAAAAAATTGTTCAAATCTTAGATCAAAAAATAAGACCTGCGGTTGCTAAAGATGGTGGAGATATTAAATTTAAAGAATTTAAAGATGGTGTAGTTATGGTTCAGTTACAGGGAAGCTGTTCTGGATGTCCAAGCTCAACAATGACATTAAAACAAGGGGTCCAAAATCTTTTATGTCATTACTTGCCTGAAGTTAAAGAAGTTGTAGCAGTCTAAAAAAAATAAATATGAAATATAGAAAAAATAAAGTTTTCAAAACTCTTGATGATAATAATCTAGGCTCTATAGCGAGAACACTTTTGAGTAGTTTTGCTGTAATTTTAACATTTTATTCATTACCTTTGATAGCTGATTTTGCAAGTGATAAAATTTTAAACTCTAAAGAGTTTAAAAACAATTCAAAAAAAGTTTTAGCATACGCATTAGATAATCAAAATAATATAACTTTAGATAGTAACGAAGAATATGATGAAAGTGATTTATTAGTAGATATTTATAGCTTAAATGAAAAAGAAACTGATGCAGTAAGATTAGATGCTTCAACCATAAAGCAGCTTTTTGAAGATACTGACTATAGATTAGATGATATTAGAAAAAATAAATTAGTAAAACCTGTAGCCCTAGACTCATTTCCTCGAGAGATTAAAATGATTGAGAACACTAAAAAAAGAAAAGAATTTTTTATTCAAATTGTATTACCTTTAATATTACAGGAAAATAATAATTTGAGATTAGATAGAAAAAGACTTTTTAGTATTATTAATAAAAGCAATAACTCATATGTAGAAAAGAAATGGTTAAATAAAAAATATAAACAATATGGAATTCCGTCAAAAGATTTGTCTACTCTTAAAATTAGAATGGATGAGGTTCCGGTTTCTTTAGCGCTTGCTCAAGCAGCAAAAGAGACAGGTTGGGGAACTTCAAGATTTGCTCAGGAAGGAAATGCACTTTTTGGTCAATGGACTTGGTCAGGTGAAGGGTTGAAACCAAAAGAGGC
>VMHT01117012.1_pt1 | contig 11036 bp, 14 predicted proteins | sample 4693611 | NCBI WGS metagenome assembly VMHT01 (sample SAMN12280063, study PRJNA550983) | marine metagenome | isolation source: seawater sampled from same location over 5 years 0.02-0.2 micron viral filtrate | place: USA: collected off the coast of southern California halfway between the port... ... | reverse complement strand
GATTGAGGCATCAAAGAAGTCACTATCTAAGATATATGCCTCTTTGAGGACATATTTGCGCCAGTTTTCAAGTAAAAGCTTCATTCTGTCGACTTTCCGAACGTTTCACGGATGTATTGTAAGACTGACACTATTTCTTCTTCACTTAATCTGTTTTTCCACCTGGGCATCACCCCAATCTTGCCTGAAAAGCCTTCTCTGATACTATTAAGCAGCTCTTCGTCTGATTTCGACATTCGTTCTGTATCATTCACAAAGTCTGCGGCGAATCCGCGGTTGCCTTTGCCGTTAGAGCCGTGACATGGTGCACAATACCCGAGATATATGGTTTTTCCGGATGTAATTGCCTTTGGAGGGGCTTCTGTGACCGTTTCGGGCGGAATATTGTCGTTGATAGGTGCTGGCGCGCACGATATTGTTGCTAGAAGTAGGGTTCCTAGAATAACTTGGACATATTTAGTCGATTTTACAAGTAATAGTTTCATTTACTATAAATAGTAATGGATTTTCTATTGTATCACTTCAAAATTGGTCCAAGAGTTCAGGTTTATAGAGAAAATGTCCTGCTGCGTCCCGTCAAACCAGATGCGTCGTAGGGTATATGACCCCCCATCACCCTCTAAATCCTCACTATATACCCATACTGCCTCGTCATCCCAGGCTTCTATATGCTCAATACGCTTAGTATTGGGTAATTGGTACACGGATGGGCTTATTTCACCCGATTCTAGTATGTAAAGGAGTCCCCCAGGTTTCGAAAAGTAGAGATTTCCACCATTATCCATACCAGCAGACGCTACATTCGTAAGATCGAGCCCACAAACTGTGCTAATCTGCTGCATATTCGTCGGATGGATCTTCCAAAGACACCCAGTGGTACTTTCGAGCGCCCCAAAGCCAGTAAAATTAGGGAATTCGACTATAGCGCGCCAGTCACCGAGCAAACTTGAGATTAATGACCCAAAACCGGGGTGATAATACTCTAATTTCTCTGAATCTCCGATTAACACTAGAGAATTGTTGATAAATTCGGATTTATTGGGGTTAAAATGCGTTTCTAACCCACCAGTACCGTCTCCTGTGGTTGTCGAGGTCAAAGCAGGGTTCGATTCCCCGAAAACCTCCTTCAAAACGATAACTTTCCCTGTATTTTCGTCATATGTGATGTCGATTGCGTCAGAAGACTCAAAAGAGTTAACAATATTGGACTGTTCGTCGATAACATGGATCAGTTCGTCTCCAGAGGAGGCATTTCCCTGATCTACAATCAAAAATAGGTGGGATCCAATCGGCGGCGGCTCAAATACTTCCTCAATTGGGTTAATAATATCCTTTTCTTCTTCTTCGACCGCAGACAGTTGATATTCCGAGCATCCGACAACAAACAAGAGTGAGAAAATGAATATGGATCTATTCACTTCCCTAGTTCTCCAAAGCCAATAGCCAATCTATCGAAAAAATAACTTCTTCAGCACTATAGCCACGATCAATGTCGCGAGTGATCATAGTACTATCAATATAGTAGAATGTTGGCCAACCTTCAACCTTCCAGGTGCCAGTACCACTACTTTCTAACATTGAACGGTTACCGGCCACCACTGGAGACGTCGTGTTACCATATGTTGCTGCCCAATCTTGAATATCATCAATCGTGGGCGGATTCCGATCAATATTTTCCACCAATACAGTAATATATACCAGATCATCGCGTACATACAAATCTTGGACCCGCTGCGCGTCGGCCGCGGCGTTTCGGCAAGGTCCACACCACATTGCAGACAAATCGACTACGATTGGGCGCCCAAAAAAAGTATATAAGTCAAAAAATTGATCGTTGTGATCAAAAGAGAGAATATTGCAAGGGTGACTACCCACTTCACCGTCGCAGTCGTCCCAATCGACAGCAGGGTCATAGGGATCATCGGGAATCTCGTTTGGTTCGGGGTCTATATTGTTATCTTCGACAGGAATAACACATGCTGCACAGGCGGCCAACAGCAACAGCAAAGTAATAAGTATAGTATTTTTCATGAAAAACACCTCCTATTGTAACTAGGGGGCGTTCTTTATAAGGGAATAGAAATTTGTAGAGTCATCTACCAGTTGATTTTTTATTAATATCAGAAAAGAGATTAACCGACCCCGGCACTACCACTCCAGTTAAGTTGTAATTCCTCGGTAGAGATAGACGTCAACCCGGCTATCACGGTTGCTGAGCCCACGCCGGCCGTTTCTGATATAAGGAAGAGAGACTTTACTTTAAAATCCATCTCGAGAGATGCGTCTTCAACTAATGTGAAATAGTAATTATTTTCTGTTGCAGACACTCCATTGGCCGAGAAACCAACACGAAGCGCGCCGGAGTCGTCATTCCGGACCACTAGTGTCCGGGTAACATAAGGAAATTGAATCTCGATTGGGGTTCCGGCCGCAGCAGGCACAACAATGGAAGACGACACAAACGGAATTCCCGAACTTTGGTAAGACCCTACATTTCCTAATCCAGGTCTAAAATAATTAGCAGCCATAACTTTCTCCTAATAATAAATAGCTATTGAAATAACTTAATTACCAATTTAATAGTAACTATCTGTTGTAATTAGGTAAAGTCTTTTGGGTCTCTATATTTTTGTCGAACTTTTTCAGAGAGCGGAATGGCTTCTCCATCCCCATCAATCCGAACAAAGGTCATCTTGGTCTCTACCACAACACGCTGTGTTCCATTGTACACAGAGTGTCTTCTGGCCTCGATATTCAGCCGTAGAGAGGTTTTGCCGACCTTGTCCACCTCTCCATATATCTTGATGATTTGACCGGGTCTGCATGGTCTCTGGAAGGTCAGCCCAGCGATATGTTTAGTGACCATTCTAGGTGTATCGGCTGCCTGGGCGGCGAAGGCCGCCGCGGCCTCATCAAGCCACGCCAACATTACTCCGCCGAACAGATTACCATGGTAGCCTATTTCACTCTTCTTTACAAAATGTGTCGATATTAGTTCCATTTGTTACTTCTTTCTGTGGAAGCAATTCTTTATGAACCGCCTTTATTCGCGAACAATTGCCTGTACTTTTACATAATTCATTTACTTTGGCCTGCAGGCTTTCAATTTTTTGACTAAGACTTTCTACGGCTGTAGAAATTTCAAGAATTATTTTATCTTTAGAGTCCATTTTCTTCGATCTCCTGAATCATAGCAAAATGCGCATTAGCAATTGCTTGTCGAACTTCGGGGTCCAGGAGAGCACTGGCATCATCAAAATTAGTCATAAAACCGTTTTCGGATAAGACCGCCGGCATGTGAGTCTTGCGAAGAACATAAAAGTTCGCCCACCTGTCATTGCTAAGGACTCCACGATTTCGGAAGAGGGTTAGGTCTCCAAGCCATCGTTGTAATACCTCGGCAAGCCTTTTTCCATTTTTGCTTCTATAATGATGAAAAGAACAAATTCCTTTTGCACTATTGAACTCCCGTCCATTACCAAATGCATTTGCGTGCACCGAAACATAAATACAATTACCTTTTTCACGGTGAATGTCGTTTGCTTTCTTTACACGCACTCGCAAGGGCATATCTTCTTCCGTATCAACCAAATTAATCGTATCAATCGCATGTAGGCGATAATGAGTTCTGTGCCTCCCAGGCGCCCATCCTGAAGTTAATTTCAGGATGCGGCTTACTATATCTCTGTTAAATTCACCCTCATAAAGAACTGATCCATCAGGAAAGTGTGGGGAGCGTTTTCCGGCAGTCTGATAGACTCCCTCAATAATCCCGCCATGGCCGGGATCTAGTAACCAAGTATACTTAGACATAGTAACACCTCTCAATAATTAGCTTGGGAAGATTATAAGTACTCTTTCCATTTATGACTTGCAATCCTCGTTTATATATACTATAATATTAAAGACACTAAAACTAAAATGTTTTGTTCGGTGTCGGAGTAATTAGTGTATGAGTATCTTTCGGAAACACAAATCAATAGTCGACAGATCAGCCAGCGATCGTAACCGCCATAAAAAGAAAATTGAAAAGGCAATAAAAGAATCCATCAAAGATGTCATTGCTGATGAGTCAATAATTGGACAAAATGGTAAGAAAAAGATTCGAATCCCTGTACGAGGGATCAAAGAATACCGTTTTATATATGGAAACAACGAAAAAAATAAAACAGTCGGCTCCGGAGGCAAACATAGCCTGAAAAGAGGCCAAAAAATTGGTAAACAGCGCGCTGAAAAAGCAAAAGGTCAGGGAACAGGCAAGGCGAGCAACGAAAAGGGCGACGAATATTATGATGTTGAGGTGACGTTAGCAGAACTGGCTGAATATTTGTTCAATGATCTTCAACTACCGGATCTAGAAAAGAAAAAGTTTAAGTTTGTTTCCCACGAATCTATAAAACGTAAAGGATATCGCCGCAAAGGCATTCGTCCTCGTCTCGCAAAGAAAGAAACACTAAAACGGAAGCTACGCCGTCAAAAGATGGCTGAAAAAGTGGGTACGTACGATCCGGAAGGTGACGAGAGATTCCCGTTTCATCATGATGATCTGAAGTATCATCATATTAAACCGAAAACTAAGGACAATAGCGCTGCAGTCATCTTCTTTCTAATGGATGTCTCGGGCTCCATGTCCCAGGACAGAAAATTTCTCGCCCGAAGTTTCTTCTTTCTTTTATATCAATTTCTAAGTCATAAATATGAACGCGTCGAGGTTGTTTTTATTTCTCACTCTACGCATGCGGAACGCGTAAGTGAAGATGACTTCTTTAGAGTGGGTACCCATGGCGGCACGATTATATCAAGTGCACTCAACCTTGAAATAGATATCATTGACAAAGAATATCATCCAAATACTTGGAATATTTATAGTTTCTATTGCGGCGACGGAGAAAATTGGTCAAGCGATAATGAGAAATGTATTAATTTATTTAAAAAGATTAAAGAAATAAGCCAATTAACTGCATACGCAGAAATTAATGAGCATTATTCAAACTTTGCGGAAGAAGGCAAAGATGTTATAATGCCTTCTGGGTACCCGTGGCCTAATTTCACAGCTTGGAAGAATGAAGAAATGGAAAATCTGTGGGCAAAACTGACCCCTTTGTGTGATAACAAGTTTAAAAAGGTTATGATTGGGCAAACCGATCATATTTGGAAAGCATTTACAAATCTCTTCGGCGGAGGAAAATGATATGAGCGAGTGGACAACGTCAGACTTATTACACTGGGATGAAAAGATCTGTCGGGTTGCTGAGGATCTTGGTTTAGATTGGCATCCTATCGATTATGAAATCATTGACTATCAAGAGATGATGGGCGCCATGGCCTATACAGGTTTACCTACACACTATCGACATTGGTCCTATGGTAAAGAATATGAACGTACGCACACACTTTATAATATGGGACAAACTGGCTTACCATACGAAATGATTATTAACTCAAACCCTAGCATTGCATACCTGATGCACGAAAATGCGCTCCATATTCATATTTTAACAATGGCACACTGCGTCGGCCACAGCGACTTCTTCAAAAACAATCGTATGTTTGATAAGACGTACCCGGACCATATTATTGATCAATTTAAATCTGCGGCAAAATATGTAAGAAAACTTATCGAAGATCCATCAATCGGCATCGATCGAGTTGAAACAATTTTAGATGCTGCCCATTCAATCAAATATCAGGTCCCCAGATTTCCAGGAATAAAATGTAAAACAAAAGATGAAATTCTACAAATTGAAAAAGAGAAGATGGCCAAAGATGACACGTATACTCCAAACCTATTAAGAGTTCCACTACGGCCAGAATATAATCTTCTTAAATTTATAGCTGAACACAGTCAAAGACTTCAAGAGTGGGAAAGAAACTTAATATTAATTGTAGAAGAAAGTTCAAAATACTTTACCCCGCAAGCACTCACAAAGGTAATGAATGAGGGCTGGGCGTGTACTATTCACTATAAAATTATTAATGAACTTAATCTACCTGATAATCTGCACCTTCCCTTCATCAAACTTCATAATCAAGTCGTACGGCCACACCTTGGCCAGCTGAACCCTTACCATCTGGGATTTAAATTATTTGAAAAAATAATTGATGAGGGCGGTTTCGAGGAGGCCAAAATAGTTAGAGAAGTACATAATGATATTTCTTTCTTACGTTTTTATCTTGATGAAGATTTTATGAAGCAACAAAACTATTTTAGTTACTCCTTCAAAAAAGATAAAAAAGGTACTACAATAGACGAGGTAGCAGACCAGGAAGGCTGGGAGTCTATTCGAGACGATATGATAAACAATATAGGCTTGAATCGAATTCCAGTTGTATATGTTGATGAAGTAGAAGATGGTAATGTTCTGTCTTTAATTCATGAGCACGATGGCCGAGACCTAGATTTATCTTATGCTACAAAAGTATATGAAAATATAAGGGCCCTTTGGGGCGATGAGGTTAGACTAATCTCAACAGTGGAAAACGAAATATGGGAGTTTTAAGATATGACCACAACGAATAAATTTTTAAAGAGCGTAAAAGAACACCGCGACAGTAAAAAAGTCGAAAAGTTTCAAGGAAAGCTCAAAGAGTATTTGCAACTCCTAGAAAAAAATCCAGCAATTGCAGTCCTTGCTCATAAACGACTTTATAAACAAATAATGTCCGAGGGGATGTTCACACTCGATGAAACCAATAAAAGATGCAATAAACTTTTTAATGGAGAGTCAGTTAAAATATATGATTATTTTTCAAGTCAATTCTTCGGGATGGAACGCCCATTAGAAAAGGTAATGAGATTCCTTCACTCCGCATCGATGAAGGGCGAAGAGAGCCGTCAGGTTCTTCTTTTGTTGGGGCCCGTGGGCGCCGGCAAGTCTGCACTCATAGAACACATTAAAATGGCGCTCGAATCTTGTGATCCCATTTATGTTTTAGAAGGCTGTCCCATATTAGAGGAGCCGCTGCATCTTATTCCGCGTTCACTGAGAGACGAATTTACCGAAATGTACGATATGAAGATTGAAGGAGACTTATGTCCGGTGTGTCGACATCGCTTAATTAACGAGTTCGCCGGGGACTATACCCAATTTCCGATAACACAGGCATCATTCTCAGTTCGCGGTCGCAAGGGCATCGGTGTTGTTCCTCCCATGGATCCTAACACACAAGACACAAGCCTCTTAATCGGCTCAGAAGATATTTCCAAGCTTGACCTCTACCCGGAGGATGACCCCCGAGTCCTAAGTCTTAACGGCGCCTTCAATGTAGGCAACCGGGGCATCGTAGAATTTGTCGAAGTGTTTAAGAATGAGATTGAGTTTCTACACACAATGATCACAGCAACCCAGGAGAAGAATGTACCTTCCCCGGGCAAGCAGGCCATGATCTATTTTGATGGTGTTATCCTCGCTCACTGCAACGAAGCAGAGTGGAACAAGTTTAAGTCCGAGCATACCAATGAAGCCATTCTTGATCGTATTGTCCGCGTTAATATTCCTTATACTTTAGAATTCGAGCAGGAGGTAAAGATTTATAAGAAGTTAATCGATCGATCTGATTTTAATTATCATATTGCTCCTCATACTTTAGAGGTCGCCGCCATGTTCGCGGTGCTGTCCAGACTCAAACCTTCAAAAAAGGTTGATGCTCTTACTAAAATGAAAATTTATAATGGCGAAGAAATCGTTGAAAGCGGCCTGATCAAAAAGGTAGATATTAAAGATCTGCGTGATGAAGTAGAAGACGAAGGAATGACAGGCATATCTACTCGATTTGTTATGAAGGCCATTGACGCTGCCCTTGCGGATTCTACCAAGAATATGATCACCCCCATTTCTATTCGCGACTCTTTAATCAAACAAGTAAAAGAACAAATCATTGTTTCCGACGATCGCAAATTCTTCCTTCAATTCTTGCAAAAGACGCTGCATGAGGAATACTTGTCCCTTTTGGAAAAAGAAATCACTAAAGCATTTGTTACAGCATATGACGAACAGGCCGAGTCACTCTTTAACAATTATTTAGACCATGCAGAAGCATATGTTAATAGCACAAAGGTGAAAGATCGAGTAACCAACGAAGATATGGAACCAGATGAGAAATTTTTAATGTCAATTGAAGAACAAATTGGGATCAAAGGGTCCGCAAAAAACAATTTCCGTGCAGATATCACCTCTTATATGTTTGCGAAGCTCCGCCGGAACGAAACAATTGATTGGAGGTCTTACGGACCTCTTCGGGAAGCAATTGAAAGTAAGCTCGTTGCCTCGGTCAGGGACATTTCACGTATTGTAACCAAGTCCAAGAGCCGAGACACCAAGCAGAAAAAGAAATTTAATGCAATGGTTCAAACACTTATTGAAAATTATGGATACAACGAAGATTCGGCCGAAGAAATTCTTAAGTTCGCCTCGAATAACTTATGGCGCGACTCATAAACTCCCATTAATAGTAGTGGCGCCGAGAAGAAGGGGATTTAACGATCCCCTTCTTTCTCCTCGGGCATCAAAATAAGTCCAGAGCGTTTAACCCATTGATAAGTTTCAACCGGATGAGTATATCTCACTCTAATCCACGGATCTTTAACATCAAGATCACGAAATACTTCAATTACGATGCCAATACTATTTTTAAATTTGGCGGACTTCACTAAATCACCCGGTTTAATCATTTAATTTAGTGAAATGTACTATCGTCGACTTTCTTAAAATTAACCAAGGAGTAGTCGACATTCTCTAGGTGTTTGTTCAAGGAAAGAATAATTTCATCAGTTGCTTGATCTACATATATGGTGACGTACTGATCGTCTGCAAACGTAAAATCATCCATTGCCAGTCGTGTATCACCAAATTTATGAATCAAAACAGTAACCAAGGTCGACAACATTCCAGCGCTTGTAAAGATATCTTTATTCTCAGACAGAATTCGTCCGCCTTCCCCGGCGCTTCGCTTAATTTTTTTGACTGTTTCAATGGTCGATTTAATAATAACATCCAGCTCTTCCGAAACTTGAATATTTAGTTTATATTGTCGATAGCTCGCAACGGCCCAGTATATGCCGGCAACGGAGATAGCCATCATTATAGGAATTATTACCATGTACATTTCAATCACGTGATGTTCCATACAATAACTAGTCAAAAATCCGCGATTTTTCTTCGCAAATTTTCTTGGGCTCTAGCATCCGTTAGAAACGACTTTTATACCCGAGCCCTAGGCAGAGTTCCCACGAACAGACGCAGACACATACAGACACCCTCCAGTGCCTCAGGGAGAGGTTACCGTATTGCACGGTGATACCCAGAATGCAGCCATAGGCCCGACGGGTACTAAAAAAAGGTTTGAGCAGCATTAGAGATGCAGAAGAATCCAAGCTCCCGAACCAATAATGGTGGAAATACAGACCCAGAAGATTGCCTCGGTAAGTTGTTCATTGGTGGACAGCATGTTTCGCATAGTAACAAGCATAAGTAGGCGGCCACATAGGGGACAGCTTATTTAAGATGTTATAGAGTTATGCATTTATTGTGCCGGTATATAAAAATCTATAGATTATTTTTTAAAATTTCTATGCCGGATGGCCTTAGCACGCTGCAGTTTCTTTTGTCTGTTATCGGCACGCAGTGAGCCTACTGGAAACATACGCTCGAAGGCTTCACGCGCGTCGTGAGGTTCTGGAATATCTGTTATGATATCAGAATTTCGTTGGTTTCCGCGTGATAGCGTACGCCACGCAAAGTATGCCAAAAGGCCACCGGGGATTAGCACTGCTGCTATGAAGACTAATGTGTGTATAAGGGGGTTTCCCATCACGTCGCATCCTTACCCCTTAAGTTTACTAATCATATAGCTAGTATGCTCATGAACTGTTTCCCATATGGTTGCTGCAGCTCCTACCAAGCTGAACCCCCATAAAAGGGCCACGCTACTTAATCCAATTATGACTATTATGTTTTCCATTCTTGCTTTTAATCTGCTTTTGGTTCTGAATCTGAGCCGTTAACGTTAACGTGCTGTGCGCTAGCGAATCTTCCCAAGCCCTTCTGTCTCATACTAACATCTGTGGTTGCTTGCCCCGACAGAACGGCGCCGATGAAGTCGAGTGAGATGTCTAGGCTATCGAGCTTTGCTGTCAGCTTGCTAATGACCTTATCGACCATTTCCTCGATGAATTGTTCTGATATATTGTTGTTTTCGTTTGACATATGCTCTTACTCCACTTTTAACTAGTTTCAATATAGCATAATCTGGGATATGTGTATAGATTTCTTTTGTTTTCTCGCGATATCCTTCGAAGGAGGGAAGGGAAAAGTCTCAAAAATTATCTACGCGTCGAAAATGTACTTAGGGCGCTCATACGCCGGCGATACTTGCGTAGTACATATATCGGGCGGCGGGGGGAGGGGGGGCCCCGTGAGTTGCATGTGCTCTACAACTTTATTTTGTGAGGCTCTGTGAGTTGCTTGTGCTCTGCATATAACTCACGCGGTGAGCATGCGTGAGTTACTTGTGTGTACGTTGCAACTCACGCGGCAATAAAAAAGCCCGGCATGACCGGGCGATTCTATCAGCCCCTCGCGGGGCGGTGGACTAGGCGCGCGTCTTGTGTGCGCGCTTGTGGAGTTCGCGGGGAGCAATCTCAAAGGATACAGAATCATCCGCCGCGCCGACGTTAGCCTGTGCGACCTCAAGAGAGGCGCAGAGGTCCGTCACCTTCGCGACGTTCGCCGGGTCGATACCAACGAGAGCACACGCGGACAGAGCGCCGTCTAGCTTGCTCTGAATTCCGGCGACGACGCTAGCAGCATCCGCACCCGTCGCGACGAAGCGAAGCGTACCACGCGCCGCCTTGACGGCTTTGTTGGTCGCAGGAACGAGCCCGGTGCGACCGTCAAGCATGAGGGCCGCGCCTTCCGGGTTCAAGTCGGCGTGCGAGTCGCGGACATAATCGAGCGCGGTCCCGATGTTGCTGAAACAGATGGGAGTGTTGTCGGTGCTATCGGTGGCGAGAAAAATAGTGGTCATAATGGTTTGTC
>VMHT01090701.1_pt1 | contig 11036 bp, 7 predicted proteins | sample 4693611 | NCBI WGS metagenome assembly VMHT01 (sample SAMN12280063, study PRJNA550983) | marine metagenome | isolation source: seawater sampled from same location over 5 years 0.02-0.2 micron viral filtrate | place: USA: collected off the coast of southern California halfway between the port... ... | reverse complement strand
TAGATAATGCTAGTGATGTTGATGCGTTAGCCGCTTTGTTTACTTATACAGAACAAGAAGACAAGAGCATAACGAGACCACTAGGCGAATTTCCAGTAAAGGCGTAACATGGTATTTCCAGTAATAGGCGGTGATGGTAAGCCTACAGGTTACGAGATAGATAATTCACTTAGGTTTAATGATGATGATGGTGCAGACCTTGGAAGAGCACCGAGTTCAGATGGAAATAGAAAAACATTTACATTTTCTACATGGCTTAAAATAGGTAATATACCAAGTGCTGATTATGATTTTTTTAGTGCTAATAGCACCAATAATTTTAATGATGTGATGAGAATTAGGTCAGATGAAACATTACAAATAAGTGCAAAAGTTAGTGGTGATACCGATAATGGCTATAAATTTAGGTCAGATATGAAATTTAGAGACCCTTCTGCTTGGTATCATATAGTGGTTGGTGTTGATACAACTCAAGCAACAAATAGTAATGGTCTTAAAGTTTATGTAAATGGTAGTTTGATAAGTGGAACTTATGATTCTTACAATCAGAATATAAGCACATCATTTAACAAAGATGGTAGTACAATGGCCATTGGACATACACAAAATGATGGCGGTAATCATTATGATGGCTATATTTCTGAAACACATTTTATAGATGGTACTCAATTAGATTCTAGCTATTTTGGTGAAACAAATGATAATGGGGTATGGATACCTAAAGAATATACAGGTTCTTATGGAACTAATGGTTTTTTTTTAGAGTATCAACAAACAGGTACAAGTCAAAATTCAAGTGGTATAGGTGCAGATACAAGTGGTAATGACAATCACTTGGCTGTAACTAACCTAGCCGCAATAGATGTTACAGTAGATACACCTACAAATAATTTTGCTACTATTAATCCTTTAGACCCTTATCATGGTGGAACATTATCTGAAGGTAATTGTAAATTTGTTACAAATGGAAGTACAGTTTCACCAAAATTTTCTACAATAGGTGTTTCAAGCGGAAAATGGTATTGTGAAATGGTATGTACTGATGCTGATAGTAGTACAGATTTTTCACTTTTTGGAATTGCATCAACTGAGGTTACTGCAAGTAACCAAGAGTTAGGAAATTTTGCTAATGATTGGGGTTACTGGAACAGGGCAAGATTACAAAATAATAATTCTTATAGCAATTATGGAAACACTTATGCTGTAAATGATATTGTTGGAATTGCCTTAGATTTAGATAACAACAAATTATATTTTTCTATAAACGGAACTTTTCAAAATTCTGGTGACCCTACAAGTGGTGCTACTGGAACTGGTGCAATATCTATAACTGACCCTAGTTCAACAGGATTAGGATTTTATTTTTTTGCATTAGGAGATTTTGAAGGAAGTAGTAGTTCAAATCAAACTTTACAAGCAAATTTTGGCAACGCACCTTTCTCTATATCAAGTGGTAACTCAGATGCAAACGGATATGGTAACTTTGAATATGCACCACCTAGTGGATACTATTCACTATGCACAAAGAATTTAGCGGAGTACGGATAATGGCTTATACAACAATAGACGACCCATCAGCATATTTTCAGACAAAACTTTATACAGGTAATAGTACAAATAATACAGCCATAACTAATGATGGTAATTCAGATTTACAACCAGATTGGATATGGGCAAAGTCTAGAACAAATACTCATTATCACGATTTAAGAGACTCAACTAGAGGTGTAACAAAAAGATTAGTTTCTAATACTAATGATGCAGAATCTACAAAAGACCAATCGTATGTCAGTTTTGATTCTGATGGATTTACTTTAGGTGATGATACTGACAGTGGTGGTAGTGCACTAAATACTATAAACACCTCTAGTAATAATTATGTAGCATGGCAATGGAAAGCTAATGGTGGAACTACATCAAGTAATTCTGATGGCTCAATTACTTCTACAGTACAAGCTAATACAACAGCGGGATTTAGTATAGTTACTTATACAGGTAATGGTTCTAATGGTGCAACTGTAGGTCATGGTTTATCAAATAATTTAGCTTTAATTCTAATAAAAAGAAGGGTTGATGATGGCTCTGGTAATAATTTTAATTGGCAAGTTTGGCACAAAAGTTTTACAGATGACCATAGAGGAGCAATAAATACAACAGGTGCAATTGGTTCACCTACTGATTTAGTATTTGATACCTCCGCAAACACTACTTCAGTTTTTGGTCTTGGTTTTAATAATACATCAAATCAATCAAGCAAAACTTATGTTGCCTATTGCTTTGCCGAAATACAGGGCTACAGTAAATTTGGTAGTTATACAGGCGGTGGAACTGTACTTGGAAATAATAGTGCAGATGGAACATTTGTTTACACAGGATTTTCACCATCTTGGCTATTAGTTAAAAATAATAAAGACGGAGAAGGTTGGTTTATTTTTGATAGTAAAGTTGATGACGCAACAGCAGGAGGAAATGCTGTTGAACAAAGATTTCAAATAAATGAAACCCAAGCAGAGGTAAGAACAGAAAATGCATTTGATTTTTTATCTAATGGTTTTAAACTAAGAACTGATACAGGTTTTCTTAACGGTGCAGGAGATTCATTTACTTGGTGGGCATATGCAAAACACCCTTTTGTATCATCAGAGGGTGTACCAACAACAGCAAGATAATGGCTATAAAACAAGATAACACATACTTTACACCAGTAAAGAAAAGAACTTCAATAGGTAACTCATCAAGGAGTAAGCCTAAAAATAAAAGTAAAAGGTTAAACTTTAAGAAGTACAATCGTCAAGGCAAGTGAGTGGTCGCTAGAAACGGAGAACGTATGACTAAAGAAACGACAAATGATAGTAGCTACCAAATTCAGTTACTAAACGAAATAAATAAAAAGGTTTCTTCACAACGTAATGAAGCCCATAATCGTATAGCTCAGTTAGAAATAATTATAGAATCTAACAAAAGAGAGATACAGGCATTGAAAGCTGAATTAGAAGGAAATAAATTATTTAAGGAGAATAATAAAAAGGATAAATAATTATGGCAACAGAACCAATAACAGGCGGAACAGGTTTACCAGAAGAGAGGTCTAAATTACCTCTTATTCAAACGGAAGAACAGGCGGGTATTACAGATACTCCTGCTTCTCTTCCTATTGGGACAACCGTTACGCCAGAAAAGTTAGAAGTAGGCACGGAAGAATTACTTACTGCTCCTGCACCTTTAACAAGTAAATCTTCGGTATCAGAAACATCACCTACTACAAACTTAGATGTAACGGTTCCTCAATCTCAATCAGCTTCTACTTATTCAGCTTATGTTAATCCAACGTCTATTGAGGCAAATGCCGCAACAGGAACGTTAAGCTCACAGGCTGTTATTGGTAATATACAAGGTGCTGTATCTCAAGCATCCCAAGCAAATCCGGCAACACAAGAGTTAGACCAGAAAGCTACTGTAAAATACCAACTTGAACAGTTATTTAGTAACTTTCAAGAAGGTTCTGAATTACCGGCATGGGCATCTCCTGCTGTTAAAAAAGTAACTGCAATAATGGCACAAAGAGGTTTAGGTGCTTCAAGTATGGCATCAGCCGCAATAACACAAGCTGTTATGGAATCTGGTATTGCAATAGCCGCAAATGATGCAAATAAGTATGCCGCAATACAATTACAGAATTTAAAGAACGAACAACAAACAGCGTTACAAAATTCTTTAGCAGTAGCGGCTATGGATAGAACTAATCTTAGTGCTCGTATGAACGCCGCAGTAACTAATGCTCGTTCTTTTTTATCTATTGATGTAGCAAACCTAACTAATCAGCAAAAAACTGCTGAGTTAAATTATCAAGGCACACTACAAAAAATGTTTAAAGACCAATCAGAAACAAATGCGTCTAGACAATTTAATGCTAAAGAACAAAATGATGTAACAGAATTTTTTGCTGAGTTAGAAACGCAAGTAGAAACAGCAAATAGAAATAGACAAGTTGCTAATGCACAGTTTAACGCAGACCAAAAAAATGCAATAACAAAATACTACGAATCATTAAATGATTCTCGTGACAAGTTTAATTCAAACATGACAACTCAAATAAATCAATCTAATGCTGTTTGGAGAAGAGAAACCAACACAGCAAATACCGCACTTCAAAATGAAACAAACAGACTTAATGCGGCAAATCTCCTTAACCTAACAACAAATTCACAAAACTACTTATGGCAACGCTATCGTGATGAAGCATCATGGCTAATGTCTAGTACAGAATCAGCAAAAGACAGAGCACACTCTGTAGCTATGTTTGCACAGCAAGCAGAGTTTAATCAAGATACTTACGAAAAACAACAAAAAGACTTGTTAATGACAGAAATGGGAATGACAGTATTTGACATGATATTTGGAGATAACTAATGAACTTTTTAAAAAAATTAAAAAACGTAGTAAACGATATTATACCTAACGAAATAAAAAATAATGATTTTGTTAAAGCAGGTTTACTTGCGGCGGGAGCATACTATGGATATGGATACGCACCAGATTCTGTTAAAACACTTTTTAAAACCGGCCCCGGAAGTTTAGTAACTAAAGGAAAAGGATTTTTATTTGGTACACCAGAAACATCTTTTACAACAACACAAGGTCAAAGAATAATAACAAAAGCGACAGAGGGTAAGTTTGGTAAAGCAGGTAAATTAGATTTATTTGAAACAGCAAAAAAAGGATACAGCACTTTTAAAGACAGACAAAGTGGTGGCGAAGCAAAAGAACAATCAAAAAATTTAGTCCCTACTATTACTAACGTATCAGTAAATCCAAATATTTCTACAAGAGATAACTATAGTAAATACTCTGTTGGACAATCTCGTATGACAGGTATGACAGACCCTAGAGTAGAGTTAGCATTAGCACAACTAGCTAACAGCCGTAACTTTATACAAGCAATGAACGGAAACATACCTATGGATTTTGTTCAACCGGGCGGTGCTAGTGGGCCAACTGTACAAGTAGGAAAGGCAACAATATCATGATAAGAAATAAAGAAAACCTATACTTTGATGATTTAAATGCACCTGTACCGGGGCACTCACTTACAACGGCACCGGGTAAATGGCCTTGGGAAAATCCACCAAGAGACGCAGACCCAGAAGCAGTTGTATCAAAAATAGTAGATAAACTAGAAAAACCAAGCGTACAAGATAGGCTTACTAGACTTATGTTAGCAGGCGTATCTGTACAAGAAATAACAAATACAATATCATTAGGGGGATTTTCTAAAGGAGAGTTTTCACCGGATATTGCAGAGTTAATTAAACCTGCTGTTGTTGTTTACATAACAAAAATAGCATTAGATAAAGGGATACCAGTAAAAGTATTTAATACTGATGATAAAGAAAGAGAAGCAGATGACACTGAAATGCTAGATGCTATGAGAGAAAACAATCCAGATGTATTTAATACAATTATACAAGGGTATGAACAAGAAAAACAAATGCCACAAATACAAGAACAAGAAATGGGTTTTATAGACTTACAACCAAAACAAGAAGAGGAGGTAAAAGATGAGTAGTTTGGTTCCACTTTTTACAGGGTTTTTAGCTAGAGGAAGACAGAAAAGAGATTTAAAAAGTGCACAGGCATTTACTATTGAACAAGCTAAATCACAACAGGCGGCTGATTTAACAGAAGCTCTTGAAGTTCAAGGTTTACGAAATGCAGGAGATTTAGATGAAAAGGCTTTAGAGAATAAAGCTAATTTAAGTAAGCTTGTACTAGAAAATTACATGGACAACAATAAAGACTACATGACTTTTGGTGGTAGTGATATGACTAATAAGTTACTAGGCTTAGTTAATAGCGGGGAGTATGATACTAAATCTATTGATACTGCTGATATAAAAGAAGACTACGCTTTTAGATTTTCTAAACCAGATAAAGACGACCCAACAAAATTTTTGTTTGATGTACAAGGAGCTGTAGCAAGTAATCCAGATAAATTTAATAAACACTTTGCTGAAAATCCAGATGATTTAAGTGTGCTTAGAGATGGAATCCTTAATTCTGTAGCAAACTATGACAAGGCTTTTAGAGTTATTGATGATGGTGGTAGAATAACATTAACACCTGCATTTAAGAGACAGTTTGAAGCTTTATTTAGTATACCAGAATTTGACAATGCTTTACAATCTTATCTAGGTCAAGAAAACTTAAAGACTATACAATCAATGAGTAACGACCCAGACGCAAAAGATATAGTAACTGTTGAGACAGAAGTAGACGGCGTTCCTACTGATATGAATATTGTAACAAAAGGTTTAATTCCATCTGTACTAGGTCTACCAGATGATGAATCTGGAAATGATACACTAAAACAAGTAGTAAATTTCATGACATTAAATGACCCAGAAGATAGAACAGCTAATGAAATAAAAAATCAAATACAGATTGCGGGTAGTGATGTTAATGAATACGCAAGAGCTTTAAGTTTTGCCCTTCCATTTGGAACAAAATTAAATACAGCTAGTAATATAGATACATCTATTTTAAATAACTACTTAAAAGGTAATCGTGTAATAGTAGGTAATAGCTCTCATCAAACAGATTACTTTAAAGATAACGAACAACGAGTAGCAGATTTATTTTTGTTTATGGCGAGTAAGACAAAAGTTACTCCAAAAGGTAACATGAATTCTACTAAGTATGACGTATCAGAAAAAAGAATGACAGAAGTACAAGATAGGTACCAAGCCGCAGATATGGCAATATCTCTTACTGATGATTATTTAGATATACTTAACTTATCGGAAGGGTATGGCTTGCCCGACAACCAATTAATTAGAAACTTTATTGCATCTTTTGAAGGTATTAGACAAGGTATTAGTTCAACCAGAACATATCTTGCAGGGCAAGTAGGTTCAGCAAATGGAGCTTGGGCACAAAATACTTTAAATCAATTAGATACATTAAGTGGTAATATAAACAGTGCTTTACAGTCTGGTATAACACAAGAAAATAGAGCTCTAACACTTAGGTCAATAACAGAGTTTACACAAACAGCATTAGCTTATCAAGTATCAATGGCTTTTCAAGGTGGCTCTGGTGGTAGAACAGTTTCAAACGAAGACTTTCAACTTGTATTACAAGCAATAAAAGGTGGTGCTACGGATACTTATGAATCACAAAGATACAGGCTTTTATCACTTAGAAAGTTTTTACAATCACCACTTACAACAAGTAGTATGATTATAGAAAATGGAGTGCAAGGTGAAGAAGCGGCTAGAATGTATGATAGATACTATCGTAATAAAAGTCGTATTAGATTAAACTCAATAAACGATGAAAACAACCCAACAGTTTTAAGTGAGTTTGCAACTGCACTAAATGCAGAAATGAATTTAGCACCGCAAGAAGGTGTTTTTGATGATACAGGTATAAGTAGTCAGTACAATGCTATAGCAGATGCTCGTAGTAGAATACTAATAGTTAATGTTGACCCTAATGACGCGTCTAAAGGGCAAGTAGCAATTATGACAGTATTTAAAAATGGTAATAGTAATATAAGTGAAGCTTTAAACAGCCAAGGTAACATACAAAACATAGTGCTTGATGTAAATGTGGATACATTATCTGATAATAGATATAAAACCTATATGTTAGATAGTGGTAATCAATTAAGACATTTATCTCTTGATGGCAACCTAGGAAATATAAGTAAAAATATTATTGGCCAATTAAAAAAAGGTAGCACTTTAAGTGATGAAGATAGAAATTCTGTTTTAAATCAATTTAATGGGCTAAGAACATATATGGCTCCTGTTAATGTTGGTCAAATACAAGAACAAGTAAAAGAGTCTAATTGGTTTACTGGATTTTTTAATTAAAAGCGAGGATTAATGGATTATTCTAATAAAGAAATATTTGGTGATATCTATACAGGGCAACAACCTATATACAATAAAAATGGTGTTGCAATTAATATACAAGGTAAATCAGATGATGAAATATCAAAAATTATACAACAAAATTTATTTAATCTTGCATATACTGGCCCAGAACTAAAACCGGGTATAAAAGAACAAATAGAAGAAGCCCCTACTCGTGTAGAAAAATCACAAATAGCTACACAAAAAAAAGAATCAGAAAGCCTTATGCGTATGCAAACAACGTTACAAGCGGCAGGCGTAGGTCAAGCTGATATTGATTTAATGATACCTAATCCACAGCTTAATAACGTAGAATCACCTTTATATAATCCAGAAAAATACAATCAACAATTAAACAACTATCAAAAATTAGATGCTTTAAATACAGCAGGGACAACTAATGAAATACCAGACTTATTTAAAACAATACAAAAGGGTCTTACTTATCCAATTAGAAACTATCCGGGATTTCAAGAAGCTTACGAAAAATTAGATGAGGTTGTTCCAGAACCAATTTTTAAACTAGGAGGTAACATACGAGACTTTTTTGAAACGTATACACCTATAGGTACAAGAACAACTGCTGAAAATATGGCGGCTAATTTTGATGCTTATGATTTACCATCTGAATTAGAAGGATATGGTTCCGATGTTTATTCTAAACTTTTAGACCCAAAAGCAGAGTTTAAACCTTACGAAGACTTTGACCCGGGGTATACACAAAAAAGTATTTTAACACCTGTCCGTCAAATAACTCAACTTACTATTGAAAATGCCGCTATTGGTGCACCTATGGTAAAATCAATGATGTCATTAAGCACAAAGTGGGGTCAAGAATTTACTGAATTCATGGGTAAAAAACTAGCTAATGATGGTATTGAAGAAGTTAGCGAAGAAGTTTTAAAAACATACTTTAAAAATCCTAGCTCATTACTAGATGAATTTTTTGTACAACAAAAGGGTTACAAAAAAGGGACTATATTCCATAAAATGTTTTTAGAACCTAGACTTAAAACAGGATTAAGCATTGAACAATCAAGAAAAAATGCAAAGTTACTTGATGATGTAAGTTTAAAAATACAAAAAAATACAAGACTTCGTAATGAAGCTATAGCGGATGGTAAACCTAAATCAATTATAGATGATTTAGAAAGACAAATAACTGTTGATAGACAAACTCAATTTAATTTATTTGTTGAATCTGCTCCTAGATATGTAAGAACGGAATTACAAGCAGGTGGTGGAGCAGTTCTAATGGGAACTTACTTTTCACAATCTGGTTTATTTGGCGGTCAAGCTATGGGTGAGATAAGTGGCTCTGTATTATTTCCTAGTGCGGCAGGTGTAGTAACTGGAACAGTAAAAAAAGTAAACAATCTTGCGGCTGATTTAGGAGATATATATTATAATGCATTTCAAATAGAGCCCGGAACTGCTAATATATTTTCAATATTTGGTGCTAAAGGAACTACAAAAAAATCTGACCAATTGTTACTTATGCGTGACCCTAAAGCAGATGGTAATGAAAGATTAAATATACCTAAAGGTTTTAGACAAGCTACTGAAAGAGAACAAAAAGCTTATGAAACACTATTTTTAGGCCTATCTAAAAATTTAAATCCAGAATCAAGAGACGAAGTTTTACGAATCATACAAGAGTCAAATGATGAGTATAGAAAAGTAGAACAATTCCTAATGAAAAATGGTATGTCTGAAACAGACGCATATGATATTGCATCTAGAGCTATGAGTTTATCTTTGCAGATACCTGCAATACAACATTTAACTTTAGAAAATACATTAAAGTTAAGGCCAAGTGATTACTTAGGATTTAATGAAGCTGTTGCTAAACATACTGATATGTACATACAATCACAAGCTTTGCAACAACAACTGTTAAATCTTTTAGAAGAGCTATCACCAATAAAAAAAGGTATAAGAGATTCAGACAACTCTTTAAATACTTTATTTAATGCTTTAACTCAATCACAAGCTAATAACAAAAAGTTTTTAATTGATATGGAAAGTCAAATAGAGAGGTCTATTGATGTTCAATTAAAATCGTTAGTAGGAACAAATGAACATCTAGGCGACCCAGATGAAATAATACTCAACCTAGATAAAATAAGAAACTTAAAAGATGAGTACCCAGATGTACAGTTTAAAGATTTCAAACAGATAATAGATACTACTGAACAAAAAATAAATCTATTAAATACATTTGAAAAAAACGCTCAAGTAAAAATGGATAATATCCTAAAACTTATGGATAGCCCAGAACAACAAGTAAAAGCTTTAAATCAAAAATTACAAAATGAAAACATAGTAGATTTTTCACCTATATTAAAACAGCTAGAAGATAGTTTTCCAGATTTACAGTACGATGGTATAGTAAAGAAAACAGGCGGTACAGAACAATTAATTGGCCTACTGCCAAAACAAAAACAGATGTTTGCATTGTACAAGTCTTTAGAGAGACCTGCATTAGAAGCATTACAAAGCTCACCAATATTTAAAGGATTTACAGCAACACAAATATTAGAAGAGACAGCACAAAGAATGGGTAAAGACCCAGATAAAGTTTCTTTTTTTGAAGTTTGGAAATTTTATAATGGTAAAAGTGTAAAAACACCGGGTGCAGATGTATCTGTTGATTCTACTTTAAACTTACCACTTAATTTAAATTTTGAAGAATCACATAATATAAAAAAATATTTTAATAATATTATAAATAGTGAATTAGCTTCTACAAAAGAAACAAATATAGCACCAATATTTATTGATGTTAGAGATAATGTAACGGATAGTATAGATACATTTTTTTCAAACTCATCAGATGAAATAAAAACTTTGTATAGTAATTATAACAATTTTTATAGAGTAAATATAGGTGAAGTATACACTAGAAAAAAAGGATACGACCCATTAGGTGCTTACGCTACACCGGTTAGATTAATATCATCTAAAAATGTTCCTGTGTTTTTAAAAGGTTATCCAGATAACTTTTATTCTTTAACTGCACTAAATAAAGAAGACAACACTGAGTACGTTCAAAAATTAGCACAGCTATACGGAGTTGACGTTTCTTCAGTAGGAGGAAATATACCAAAAGATAGT
>VMHT01135210.1_pt1 | contig 11037 bp, 5 predicted proteins | sample 4693611 | NCBI WGS metagenome assembly VMHT01 (sample SAMN12280063, study PRJNA550983) | marine metagenome | isolation source: seawater sampled from same location over 5 years 0.02-0.2 micron viral filtrate | place: USA: collected off the coast of southern California halfway between the port... ... | reverse complement strand
TAGTTGAAACCGCAAGAGGAGGTTTACATTTATATTTTAAATATGATCCAACAATTAAAACAACATCAAGTGAGGCACTTGGTATTGATATTAAAAGTGATGGTGGATATGTAGTTGGCATGGGTTCACAAATAGATAAATCAAAATATGATGGAAGATTAAAAGGTAAAACAGAAGAAGAGAAAAAAGGTATTTATAAAGTTGTAAACAATAAACCAATTCAAAGAATGCCAATTGAATTGGCTATATTTTTAAAGAACCACATGTGGCGAAAAAGAGTTATTACAAAACCAGTTAAAAAAAATACAAATGGAAAAGTTGAGGTTGTTGATGATGATGCTTACGATCAAGACCAAATAGATTTAACCGCATACAATTATGATATAACAGATGAAGAATTAAGAAAAATATTAGACGGTTTACCCGATAGATATTTCACAAATAATAATGATTGGATAATATTTTCAACAGCCATGATGACACTTGACAGATATGATATATGGGATGAATATTCAAAAAAGCGTGGTGGTGATACATATGTTGAATGGCAGAACAAACAAAAATGGGATTATCAAGTATTTAAATATAAAACTTTCATGTGTATTGAAAACCTTTTATGTAATTCAACATATATAGTTGGTAATGGTGATTTAGAAATAAATGAAAAGAAAAAGTTGGCAACACAGTATATCGCTTATTATAAATATAAACCTACTGATTGTCATAATTATAAACCGGATACAATTTTAGAAGATAGAAAATATCTTGATAAAGAGAATGATGGTTCATTCTTATCAACAGAGTTTTCAAAAATAAGACATCCTAACATCGTGGCTCGTTCTGATACTGGAACTGGAAAAACAACATCTTTTAAAAATTATGTGAAGCAAGGTGATAAGAGGTTTATTTCAATTGTTTCTCGTATTACACTTGGCGAGGATCAAGTAAGAGTTTTCAGAGAAGATGGTATTGATTGTTATTGGCATGATGAAATAACAAATCCCAGCGATGAACTACTTGAAGAATATTCATACATACCTTATGATTTCGGTTGGTATTGTATGGAAGGTGAAAATGTAGTGGTGACGATTGACAGTATTATTAAAATGACTAATTGGAAAGATTTTGAAGATTATACATTATATCTTGATGAGTTCAACAGTTTAGTTGAATATTTTATTGATTGTCCTAATCTTGACAGTAAGAGAATAATTGTTAAAGAGTTTTTGATTAAAATGTTAAATGAATGTGATAGAATTATCATGACTGATGCTGATATTAGTGATAATTCATTATTATTTTTAAAACAAAATGGTATAGAATACACATACATCCAAAATAAATATAAACATAATCAAGATATAGTGGCACAAGAGCTATATTCATATGAGGAATTAATTGGAAACTTAAAAAAATTAGATAAGTTCATGGTCTGTTGTGATAGTAAATTAAGTGCCATAAAAGTTCATAGTGATTTAGTTGACTTGGGTTTTGATAAAGAAAAAATGATTTGTATTACAAGTGACACAAAAGATGCCACCAACCTTGACGATTACGATTTTGTGATTTTCTCTCCTAAAATTGTTTATGGTTTGGATAGTGTCATGGAAAGAGAAGTATTCGCATTCCATAAAGGTCATACGATTTCTCCTCATGCTATGGTTCAACAAATCGCAAGATGTAGAAATATTAAAAAATTATCCTTTTTATTTAATGGTAAAAATTGGAAACCATACAAATATGAAAGTGTTGAAGAATGTAGAGAGGCTATGGAGGGTGGTGTGGATCAATTTAAAACCATGGGTTTTAAGAATGCCACATCTGATAAAAAATTGGAAACCAATTTTAATGAGTTATTAATTAATTTTGAATATACCAAAGACTGCTATGAGACTAATAAGTTTGCTCACTTCTTAAATATATTACGCACAAGAGGGTTTGTATTAAAATATAAACATATGAAATCAACCGGTATAAGCAACAAAATCTCAAAACAATATAAATTAGAAAAGATAAACAACTTTGGAGATGCCATGATTAAAATAAATGAGATGAGACAAGAGATAAATGATGATAAAAAATGTTTGGAATTATATATGCCGTGTGCTTGGTTAAATCACATTCAACTTTTTAATATGACAATAGATGATATAAATGATAATCTTGAAGAGTTCACACCAATATTAACATGTGAAAGAGAGGTAATGTATCATTTTTCAAAGGTAAGATATTTTATTAATGATTACAATTATGTAGATGGATTGGATAAGAAAGAGGATTTTGATATGAAAAAATATACTTCAAACGATAGACAAGTGATCTTCTTACAAAAACTAATTAAATTAACAGATTTAGATATACATGATCCAGAGTTTTTAATGAGAAAAGTAATTGATCCAAAAGAGGTTGAGCCATTATTCAAAGAATATAAAAATGTTTTTGGAAGATACAGAGGTAAGGATAATCCTTTCTCATATTCCAAAGGTGTAAAAAGACAAATTATCAAGATGTATAAAGATATATTTGGCAAAGAAATAATTGAAACATCAAGCACAACAAAAATTGTGGAACAAATGAAAAGTGTTATGGTTGATGAAAACGGACACGAGATAAGTGGTGATAAGTTTGTTAATGGTGCGAAGTCTGTATTGAAACCGACTGGTGTGAAAAAAACGGAAAAGGTTTACAAATATAAAATAAGTGAAGATGTATTGAATACCACAAAAAAAATAAATGAAATTAAAGAGAGAGAACCACCGGAAGATGAATTGGATGTTGATTGGAGTGATAGTGATGATGAGGACATAGATTGTAGCCACACCGCAGAGGACAACCAATAAATATTAATAAATATTAAATAATAAATCTAATTTTTAACTTTTTTTTTCATATAGCAATTCAAGATAAACAATTTTGAATTACTTTTAATTTTATCATGTGTTTTTTATTTATGAGGGGTATATAAGGAAAATATCCAATAAACCAAAGTGGCAATTATTTCTTATATAAAATGCCAATATGGTATAAATAAAAAAATAAAAAAAATGTTTTTGCCATTCGGGTTTAAACTTCAACCATGACACTTCCGTTTTTAATTACAAGAGTTCTCACATGACGAGTAAATATTTTCCATAAAAGATTTACAGATGGTTTATCTTGATCGTCTGTTGTTCCTTGATACTGGCAATTCAAACGAGCTGTCTTACCACGACCATCATAAACCGCATCATCACCCATCGCAAGAACTCTTCCCACGACAAAGTTTTTGGCATATTCTTCAAATGAATTAACGGGGACACCAAAAGATAAAAGTGATTTTTCTAATTCAACCATGAAGTTTGCGTCAATACCACCTCTCTTATCACTTGACTTTTTTGTAGAGATAGGGCGAGAAGGAACCATCTTCCCATTTAGGAAAAATGAATAATTGGTGAGACCGTTGGCACAACCTTCAAGACCGGTTCTATTACTTCGCATCTCTATATCAATAAGAGAATTAGCCCCACTATCTTTCTGTTGGAGATAAGTTCCCTTGGCACTTGTATTATCAGCACAAGAATAAATATTCGCATCAGTCCCTAAACACATGATGGATCGGGCTTTTGAGTATTCAATATTTAATGGAATTGTGCTTTGAACATCGCTTTTGATCGTGGAATGCGTTTGAACTCCAACAGAAGGAATGTCAAATCTAATGACACCACCAGACGATAATTTTTTAATCTGTCCTTGTTCGTAATCATTATCAGAACTTATCTGATGGACGATCATTTCAACATTTGAAACTTCAACAGATGGAGACCATGAGGAAGCACCATCAAGAGAAAGAGAATAAGCAAACCAATTATGAGTAGCCATATCCATTTCAACTGAACTCTCAACAGCAACACCACGACCAATAGTTATTTTAAGACCATTAGCCCCATCGGTTTCAATCTTATCAATCACAGCACCATAACCATCTTTACCCTCTGACAATACTGTTTTTGTAAATGTTCCATCACCATTATCCTTTGCGAACCCAATTTTTTCTCCCAAAACAAAAGGACATGTTTGAGTATCATATGCGTTGTTTACTGGTTTGAGGAAAATTACAGATTGTTCTTTACCATTACCGGCTTCCCATTTGGTGCTTCTCGCACCAGCACCATCAAAGATAGGGTTTAATCTCATACGACGAGATAGTGTGACGCTGTCAATCTGTCTTAAAAGATTTCTAATGGGAGCCATGACGAGTTCAATATATAAACCATTTGTAAGAGCATTAGGAAAGACCTTACTATTTTCCGCAAACATTCCGGAATGTAATGGGAGTGTTAATTTTGCCGGTATAAAATCAGAGGCACTCCAATCCGTCGTGCCATTAGCACTATCAACCGTGGCACTTCTTAATGTTTCTCCTTTATTAACAGTTTTGAAATATGGAGAAAAAACATAATTATTACCAATTGATTTAGTTGTTCCAAGAGTTCCTCTTGTTGCTGGGACATGAGATCCACAGCCTTCATCAAGAGATCTCTTTTTCTGTTCCACATCAGTTTTGGAGTAATCATATTTGACAGATACATAAGATGGATATTCTGTATTTTCCTCCAATAATATTTCACGATTTCCCGAATATATCCTCATAGATGAAAATAAACTATTTCCTCCGATCGCATGATCTAATGTGAGACGAGTTGCGAAAGATCCCTTTGCGTTGTCAATATCCGGTTTAATCTGACAATTTAATTGTAAATAACTATCTTTACCCGAAAAATATTTAACAGAAGGAGGAATGAAAATACCTATGGTTTGATCTTGTGAAAAAGATAAACCATTCTCGGCACTAATACGAATGTCATTTTGATCTATTGAAACTTTGTTGTCAGCCACGAAGAAATCACCCATTTTTTACTTATATAATATATTTTATTTTGAATAAATAGTAAAACTTTAAAAAGGGAAAAACCAAGATGGCAAAAACATTTTTTTTATTTTATTTATTCTTATTTATAAAGTTTAAACCAAAGTGGCATTCTTATCCTTTATTCTGTGCCATTTTGGTTTATCCCCATGTCAACCATTTATTCATATCTCTCTCCTCTTTTCTCTTTACTAACTCTTTAATATCTTTAATCATGTCTTTAATCTCATTAAAATCATTTTTTATTGTTTGAATATCTTTAAGAATAAATCTTATGTGTTCTTTATTTTGTTGAACTGCTAATAATCTTATTTTTTCATCTTCTCTCTGTATATGATCTTTAACTCTTTCTCTTTTAAGTCTTGCGAGATATTGTCCTTGGCTTTCATAACTCATTTTAATATGTATACATAAAAAAAATATATATGATTATTATAAATGGATAATACTGAATATGTATCAACGGAGATATTGGAATGTAATAATTTATCTTCCGTTCAGAGACTGGGAGGAAATAAAGGAAGCAACGCAATCTTTACAAATCGTCTTGGTAAAAATCTTAATTTAAAAAGAGGTGATCGGATTTCAATAGAACAAGCCTTCATAAATGAGAGAGGTTGTGGTGTTCCAAACGCAATTGAATTGGAAGGAAACAATTTAAATAAGATAAAATCCTTTTATTATACAGATATTAAAAGTTATGGAGAACAACCATTAAGTGGTAATTGGAAAATGGATCGTGCTAAATACCAAACAGCAACATTAACAGAGAAAAAAAAAGAGTTGAAAGATAATGAAATAAATATTGAGACCAATTTTTATTGTAATACAAATGGAGAAGGATATTATTTTTTACCAAGAAGATATGCGACTGCTGGAAATGTTAGAATTACTTTAAAACCCGGAGAAGCCACCAATCAGTTTTTAAGAAATATTGAACCCACTACCGGACAGTATTGGACTAATCCGGATAGTATCGTAGAGGGGAGATGTTATTATGAGAGAGGGTTGACTGCTGATTTATATTCCACATGTGTTGATGATATGTTATATTTTACCGATAATAATAAAGAGAAGCCCGATGGCGTCACCGGATATTATAAACCTAAAAGTGATGGTGGTAGACTAACAATAATGGTGAGAGATAAATGGATACAAGATGAGACTTTTACTCTTGATGGAAATACTGTTGCGAAAGATTATTGGGACAGTTTACCACTTAAAAGAGATCCAGCATTACATGGTGATTATCATTTATATCAAGATCTATTAGAAATAGAGTTGCCAGTCGGTTATAATTCACCACAGAATATAGCAGAGACAATCACAGAACAATTACAAAAAGCAAGATTACCCGAGCCATATTATGCCGAAGATTTTGGCGACCCTAACTCAATACAAGAATGGACGACACTTTATTCAACAAATACATATAAACCGTTTAATTGTGCTAATAAAAAAAATAATGATAGGAATGCTTTTGATTATTTTGCTGATAATACAAGCACAAATGTTTTTGGTTTAAATCATGATGCTTCATATCAATATATAGGTGTAAAGAGACCGGATATATTTAAATATGGTAGAGAGTTTCATAAGAAAGATACTACATCAACAAGATCAAAATTATTAAATTATCATTTAACAGACAGTATACAAAACACAGCAGTAGGGAGAAAAGTTCAAGTCAGAACCAATATTCCATATAATAAAGATACTCTCACGGTATTAAGTAATTTATTTAAAGCACAAGGACAATATCCCGAATTATTTAGAAATAATGATTTATTTTTTGGTGCTGATGAAATTGAGGTGAATATTGGGAATGCGAGATTTTTACATATAAACAGATATAATGATACTACACATGACAACGATAATATGTTAGGGAATGATAATTATACAGATCTCGGACAGAACATGAACTCCATGCCATTCTTTTTTTATTATGATAAGACATATGAAGGAGTTGAAACCGAAGGAATTAGCACAGAAAGATTGTCTTATGGATTTGCTACAAAATGGATTGGGGCTGGTGATAAAGAATATATCGTATTACACCCCGAATTGTTTGTAAATGGGATAAGACCATATGTTTTTAATTTTGATGATTTAACAAAAGCAGAAGAGAGACAGATTGGTTGGGATTGGCATTTCAACGCATATTCCACAATAGCAGTTCAATTATATTCCGGATATTTGGATTATACATATGATGACACATTTAATTTTGGTTTGGCTTCTCTCACTACAAAGAACATGGCAAATAATAATGATAGATACAAAACTCCATTAAATATAGGTGAATTAATATCAAAGAGATATTTGGGGGCGAATAATTGTTCTGTGATATATGATGAGAACGGGCATTTTGCTTTCACACAACTTCACACCGCAGAGAATGTGGGACAACCATATAATGCCGGTGATGTGCCTTCAACAAATCCAATATTGGATAATGCCGGAGACGACTGTTATAAGATAAATAAAAAATTAGAGATATGGAGTTGGACACCGGAAATGAAGCCATATAAGTTTGGTGCGAAAGCATATGGTGTTGTTGTTGGTCCTTTGAAGATTGACACGGAAATATGGTTTGATAGTGGTATAGCAAACCGAGAAGATTGGACGGTTGTTGAGGACAGCCAAACAACTCATGGGATAGATTGGGGTGCTGTTGAGTTTGAACCAAACAATCCGGCATTAGATCCTTACTCAATCATAGATAGTCAAACTGGAATTATATTAAATCTTGGAAACAGTTTTGATGAAGATAATTTTGATGAGGGATTAATTGGGATCATGGGTTTTTCATGGGAACAATTCAACCCTTCAATTATAAATGAGGATAATAATATTACATCAAGAATAACAACACTTAATGACAGCAATTTAAAATATGTCACAACAAACTCACAACTCGTAGAAACAGAAACAAAAAACTTTGTGGTTAATAGATACGGTGCGGTGATGTATACAACACAAGTTCCAACACCGATGATGTTAGAAGGCTGGGTGAACCGAATAAAAGGTAATGAAAGAGACAATCAAGAACCCCCACAAAAGAAGGGGACTGGTTCAGCAGATAGAGTGAGTGCGTATTCATTATATCCGGTGATAGTTGAAAAGACCACAAGTATAAATATAAGGTCATCACGATTACCAAGAAGAATGATAAGACCTTATTATTGTATAAGAAGTGATTTAATATTATCAACCCCCAATACATATATAGGAGGGAAAGATGGAAACGCTGTTCTCCCAATAATATCGTTAGTTAATAAGGAGAATGGTTTTGGTGATTACTTCTTTTCCATGGGGAATGGAACACAGTTCACAATAACAAAGGACAATAGTGTTTGTGAAATAACAACATCAATCACCAATCCGGATCAGAGCCTCGCAAATGTTGATGATGGTTGTTGTATTGTTTACAAGATAGAAAGACAAAGAGTTTTAGATAATTCAATTATCCAAGAATTATTGGAAGCATCGCAACCAAGAAAAAAGAAATGAAAATAAATCTTGAAAAATAAGGATAATAATTTTATCGTGTAATACTATAATAAAACAAAATAGAATATAAATACTTTTATCGTAGGATAATTAAATTAAGAGGTATATACTCATAATTGATATTATAAATCTAAAATAATGTCAAATAATGATAAAAATATGACTGTAAGAGACCATAAATCTAAAATAGTGTCATTAAATGATATAAAATTATAATTTTATTGCTGTGGGAGGCATAATATTAGATTTATGATGATAATATGGAGAGAAAATGAATAATAATGACATAATATTAGATTTGTAATATCCTTTATGAGCTATATACTCATTATTTAATATATACATGTTAATATCTTTTATTCTATTTTGTTTCATATACATAACACACGATAAACTTAAATGGCAAAAACATTTTTTATTTATTCTTTTTATTATTAAACCTTATTGGCTTTATTTAATTATTAATATTTGCCAATATGGTTTAGTCCCATCTCTCTTCATCACTATCGCTACAACTATCCAAACTTATATCCTCATCAAACTCATTTATATCTTCAATTGTCAAGACAACTTCTTTTCTTTCACACATGGTAATCAACTCATCAAAGAAACATAATAATATTCCTTTATCTTTTAATACTTCTCTTATCTGTTTCACTTCAATAATATTATCCATTTTCAAATCACTCATTATATATTATGTATATATATTTTATTTTGATTTAAAACCATTCTTACCATTATTAAGAAACTCTTTGATCGCATCTATTTTAACACCATCCTTTGGAATTAATAACATATTAGTATCATATATCACATCATCATAAATATTTATTCCATCATCGGGCTCATCACTTTCTAATATTTCAAGTAATTCAATTGTATTCATCACACCTTTATATATTCCATTCCTTTCCTTTTTTGGTATTTTTGAAACAACAGTATCTTCATATTTTTTTAATGTTTTCTTGTAGACATCTTCGTATGCCGTTATTAGTCTATTTCTAAATGGTTGTCTCTTATTTAATTCATCTTTTAAATTGAGTTGCTTGTCGGTTGTCGGGGAGTATCCATGGATGAAATAATAATCTGTCAATAATTTCATGGTCGTATATATTTGCTTTGGTATTGGATCAACCTTCATATTAAAATTATCTGTGTATTTTTTATATTCATCATCCTCCTCATCTAATATTTTTTTTTCATCATCAATTAAACTTCTATCCGGTTCAAGTTCATTTAATTTAACATTATATTTGGCAGTTATTTTTATAATAATATCCACTCTTAATTTATCCAGTTGCTCATCAACATATTTCATTTTGTCATCTGTTTTCCATTCTTTCCAACCTTTACCTCCAACATATTTTATAAGATCATTTTTGGGAACATTATAAGGAGCCTTCAACAATATCATCATTTGTTCCCAAGCATATTTACTCATACCTCTAATTAATTTTATATAACTCTGTCCGCTCTTTGAATTAAAATCATTTGTTCCATCCTTATATATTGGTGTCAATAATTTTCTCATCTCTTTAAATGTTTCACTTGCCGGTTGACGAAGTGTTTTCAATCTTACATCCATAGACCATAAAGACCACATCTCACAATATCCTCCTTGTTCTGTAATTGAAACACCTTCAAATAAAGATGGGAGATCGTCGCCACTCTCGTTTTGATATGAAGCCATATCATCTATTGTTGATTTTGAGGGGCATAGTTCCGAAGGTGGAAGATATTTTAATGTTATTTTTTTATTTCCATATTTCTTTTTTAATTGTTTCACTAATGGATTATTTTTATCCATCATTATCATTTTTATTTCTTGATTTAAATTGGCGATGGCTTGTTTTAAGTTTAATCCCTCCGGTTCCCAGTATCCTCCCATCTTTTTCTGTGCCTTTGTGTTGTGTCCTACATAAGACCCTTTGTATCGTGATCCATGTGGTTCAAAATGTTCTGCCGTCATTTGAAATGGATTTAATATTAACATATTAGCATGTGTCCCTTCAAGTGTAGCACTTCCGGTAAACAATAAAGGTAAAGCCAAAGCATCATCATTTAAGGCACAACGGAGAAACCTTTGTGCGATTACTCTTCTCAATCCATTAATACCTCTTGATGGTTGATAAATACTGAATATCCCTTTTTTACTTTCCCCCTCCTTTTTAATAAACTCTTTACCTCTGAAATATCTTTCATATCTTGTGTAAACCTTCTCCGGAAGCATACAAACACTTTTATTATCTTTTAAAATATGAAAATACATAATGTCCGATATAGTTTTAATTGAACTCCAAGGATAAAATATATTTTGTCCTTGTTCCACCATCTTATTAAATATCATTTCCGGTGGAACATTTTTAATATCAATTATGTCTTTTGTGTCTAATGGATATGATGCTTTTTTTACTGGTATAATCTTATATGATTTATCAACCTTTGGAGGCTTCTTACTTTTATCAATCTTTACGGGTTTTGGTTTTTGTGATGGGAGTTTAAACTTCATGTCTTTTGGTTTTTTGTGTTGTATTACTTTTATATCTTTGAGATCGGGATTGTCTTGAACTTTCTGTATATTATTTGGAAACTTATTGGATATTGGTTTATTA
>VMHT01031912.1_pt1 | contig 11038 bp, 11 predicted proteins | sample 4693611 | NCBI WGS metagenome assembly VMHT01 (sample SAMN12280063, study PRJNA550983) | marine metagenome | isolation source: seawater sampled from same location over 5 years 0.02-0.2 micron viral filtrate | place: USA: collected off the coast of southern California halfway between the port... ... | reverse complement strand
TCCAAAAACAGTATGTGTTGAAAAAAGTGAAATTTATCAAGCAGAACAACTAGATAAATTGGGGATGGAAGTGATACCAGTAGAACTAAGAGATGCTTATGCATTTGGCGGTGGATTACATTGTTGCACCGCAGATGTTTACCGTGAAGGAATTTTTAAAGACTATTTTCCAAAACAATAAAATATTTGAGACTTTAATTAGGGTTTTGTTTTAAAAATTCAATATATTTCACTACTTCATTAAATTTTTCATTAGGAATATCTTTATAACTTGCATTAAAATGATCTTTTACACATATAGCAACGTGTGCGTATGGATTTCTTCCTTTAGGATGATTGGGATGATCTGGTAATTGTCCAACCAAATAATCGCCAGCTTCCTGAATAATTTTCCAGAGTTTACTTGCGTTTTCTTTATTCACATTAACCTATTTTTTGTTTTATCTTTTTTATCAAATCTTGAGATAATTTTTTTATACTTTTATTTAAATCATTCTTAATAGTTATTTCTGGGTTTTTGGGAAATTCAGGTTTTATCTTTAAGCCTACAAGATTTTTTGTATTAAAATATAATTTTTTATATTTTTTTTTAATTATATTTTTTTTATCAGTCTTAATATAGATCTCAATATAGTTATCTATATTTTGTCTGTTATATTTTCTAACCTTTTCAATTAAAACAATACCAGCAAATATAACATTTATTTTTTGGTCTATAATTTTTTTGAAAAGTTTTGAATACATTAATCCTGCTCTTTGCCTTCCATTGAAACTATAATCTTTTAACTCAAAAATTGATCTTATATCGTCACCATTAAATAAAATTGTTGGACCATATTCTTTTCTGATTTGATTAATTATATTTCTAGCAATAGAACTTTTTCCTGATCCTGATAACCCTGTTATCCAAAATAAAATACCCTTTTTTTTATTTTTTTTTATTAAACTCATATTTCAAATTAATTCGATTAATTAAAGATTATCATGTTTGAGACAATATATTTTAAATAATTAATTTAAATTACCCAAATAATTGACCATGACAACGCCAATTATAATCAAAACTATACCTATGATGCTATAAATATTTGGAATCTGATTGTACTTTAATAAAGCAAATAAAACCACACCTACAACTGTTAAACCACTATAAGTTGAATAAGCAAATCCAACAGGAAGAATCTGCATTGCTTTTGCAATACAAACCATTGTTACACACATAAATAAAATACACAAAACAGATGGAGTTAACCTCGAAAAACCATCTGATACTTTAGCAAGACTATTTGATGCAATACCAAGCGATATACCTAAAGCTAAAATTAAATATCCAAATAAAGGTTTCACTAATGTAGAGTATCAAAATCTATTTTATTTACTATTTTATTATTTAATATCTAATAAAATAGTTTTATTAAATTCTATGATAAAGTTAAAAAAATTAATTATTGCTTGTGATGGTGAGTCAGCAAGTGGAAAAAGCACAGCTGCAAAACTAGTATCCAAAAAATATAGACTTTTACTGATTAATTCAGGGTTAATTTATAGATATTGTAGTAAATTAATTATTAAACATAAGCCTAAAAATATTATCTTTTTTTTAAAAAAAAAATTTAAATCAATTACTTATAAAAAAATAGCTAATCAAAAGCTTCATTCAGAAAAAATTTCAAATCATGTAGCGATCCTTGCAAAAAATAAGAAAGTTAGAGAAATAGTAAATCAGTTACAGATGAAAATTATTAAATCAAATAACAGGATTTGTGTTGAAGGGCGGGATATAGCAAGCAAGATTTTATCTAAAAATCCAAAATATGATGTAGCTTTTTACTTTAAATGTAGTTTAGAGGTTGCAGCTTTTAGAATATGGCGAGATATAAATAAAGCAGTTCCGTTAAAAATGGAAAAAAGATCTCTCATGAGGAGAACCAATTTAGACAAAAAAAGAAAAAATAGCCCTCTTATTAAAGTTAAAGATGCAATATTGGTAAGAAGTGATCTACTTAATAAAAAACAAGTTTTAATCAAAATGTCCAAAGCAGTTGATAAGGTTTTAAAAAATTAGTATTTATTTTTATCCAAGGACTCATTGATAGCTTCATTATTTTCAATTATCTCAGAAACCGGATTTATCTCTGAAGCTTTGGTTGTTTCTATTATAGGGCTTGGCTCTTGTATCGGTTCTGTTTGTGGATTTAATTCAATACCAGCTGGCGTAATTGTTTGAGGCATTGCAACAAATTGTGAATCTGGATTATCAACAGTTTGCCTCACTCTCATTCTATAAATTCCGAAAAACCCAATAACAGAATGAAAGAAAAATAAAAATATAAAAAATCCATTTGAACCAACTAGATCCATGAATATTGAACATAAAAAAGGTCCACTCATTGCACCCAATCCAAATACAAATTGTAGGCCAGCTCCTGCAGCAACAAACTTTTCTTTTGGTATATAGTCATTTGTATGCGCTAAAATTAAAGAAAACATTGGTAAGCTACAAAAAGAAAAAAGTATTAAAAAAATATAAAACCAAGTTTTGCTAGTAGCTAATCCTTCGGGTAAATACATTTGTCTTGAAACTAAAATTGCTAAAAGTGCGAATACTGCTGCACCAAAAGTTGAAATAACTATAACTAATCTTCTGTCATACATGTCAGATATTTTTCCAACAGGAAATTGTGATATAGCGCCAGAAACTGCTAATAAAAATGTTACAATTGATATTTCTAATATTGTAAAATTCATTGAAGTTGCATAAACAGCTAGCAAAGTAAATAAAGCAGCTTGTATTGTTCCATAAAAAAAAGAACTTACCATTCCAAAAGGAGATGCTTCATAAAGATCTTTTAATGTCATTGCTTTAATTCTTTTGAATGTAGGTGGTTTTTTTTTAGTTAATAAAATAGGAATAAGAGCGGCTGATGTAATAACAGATACTAATATAAAAGGTTGAAAATTTTGAGGACTACTAAAGTTAAGTAAAAACATTCCGACACCCATTGCACCATAAAGAATTACCATATATATAGAAAGTACACTCCCTCTATTCTTATTACTTGATCTATCGTTCAGCCAACTTTCTGCAACCGTATAGATACAAACCATACTTATGCCGGTTAACACTCTTAGTAAAAACCAAATAAATGGATTAATCAAAATAGAATGAACTAAAATAACCAATGATGCTAATGATGCAAATGCTGCAAAAACTCTTATATGACCTACTCTAGAAATTATATTTGGAATTGTAGCCGCACCTATAAAGTATCCAACAAAATACCCAGACATCATAAAGCCCGTTGAAGTTAGACTAAACTCTTCTTGTACAGCTCTTACCCCAAGTAAAGAGCCTTGAAAACCGTAGGCCATCATAAGAAATCCCATTCCTAAAAACAGCGCCCAAGAATTTTTTAAAACTTTATTCATAAAACAGTCGTAACTATTCGCGATGTATTATTAAATCAAGTCTTAATTGTGACAAGCTTAAGAATTTCTAAGCTTTAAAAATGAGTGGATTGCAATAGTAATAATGATAACCATACCACCTTGTAGGGTTTCAATAGTTGGTTGTTCTTTAATTATGAGCCAAACCCATATTGGACCAATTATCGTTTCTAGTAAGAAAAAAAGATTAACTTCAGCCGCAGGTATGAATCTTGGTGCAATAGTTACTAATACAAAAGGTATAGCAACACATAAAATACACATAAGAGGCACTATGATTAAATCTTGACCCACGAGTGTAAAGCTTTCAATAAAAAATAATGCAAAAGTTGCTACAAATAATTTTCCAACTACAGCCGCAGGCACTAAATTTTTTGTTTTAGCTGATCTAATTGTTACAGCACCCACCGCCAAACCTATTGCAGTAATAAATCCCAATATATCTCCATAAACGTTACCTAATTTTAAAGAGTCAGCAAAAATATAAATTATAGCTAAAAATGTAATTATTATTGAAATCCATGTTTTTTTGTCAGGTGGTTCTTTTAAAAAAATTGCTCCTAAAATAGCTGACAACATTGGCGCAGTAGCAATCATTACTAAAGTATTTGCTACATTTGTATTCTGTATTGAAACTACGAATGTAATATTTGTTACACTAAAAGTACTTATATAAATAAGTCCGTGATAACCACTTGTAAAAAGTATTTTAAAAAAATTTAACTTATAAATTATTAACATTACCGTTAAAACAGACAAAAATGGTATAATTCCTCTAAAAAAAACTAAACCCCATGTATCAACATTGGAAAGTCTTATAAACAAAGAGTCAGGAGTAATAAACATCACAGCAACAAAGGCTAACAAAGACCCTTTTTGTTGATCTGTTAAATTTTTCATACCTTAAGTTCCCTCCAAAATATTTTAGCAAGATTTCGATTTGATAAATCGTACAAAGTTTTTAAACCTGTGGGAGATGTTACATTGATATCACCATTGAGTTTTTGATCTATAAAATCAATTCCAGCGAAAAAAATATTGTCTTTTTTTAAATCTTTTGCGATCAGTTTAGATACCTTTTTTTCTATTTTTGACAATTTCGTGTTAATAGGCCTTGCTCCCTTACTCATATTACTTAAAAATGATCCTTTTTTAGGAACTCTGGAGATCGCACCAACAACTTTGCCATTTATCAAAAAAACTCTCTTATCTCCTTTACTAATTTTTGATAAATATTTTTGACACATAATAAAATTATGTTTTGCAATAAATTTTTTAATAAATCTAAGATTAAATTTGTTTAATAAATGAATATTATTCCCACTATAGCTGTGAATAGGCTTAATTATAACTTTCTTTTGTATTCTAAAGAATTTTTTTATTTGATTTATATTTTGAGAAAAAATAGTTGCAGGCATAAATTTTTGATATTTAGCTGAATAAAGTTTTTCAGAAATATTTCTTATCGACGTAGGATCGTTAATAATTTTTACCTTATCTTTAATAGTATCTAATATAAAAGTAGTAGAAATATATTCGAGATTAAATGGAGGATCTTGTCTAATAAGAATGAATTTACATTTAGTAAGATCTAACTTTTGTTTTTTAAAAATTTCAAAATATTTCTTTTTATCATAATTGAATTTAATGAAAGATCCCTCAGCAATAACCTTAGAATTCACTATAGATAAATTTTTTGGATTGTAATAAAATATTCTATATTTTTTTTTTTGAATTTCATTAGCTAAAAAAATACTTGTATCTGTAGCAAGTTTTAGTTTGGAGATTTTATTTCCTTGAATTGCAACAATTTTATTTGTCATATAATTCACTTAAATCTTCATTTTTAGAAAATTTATTAATCATTTGATCGGCGTTTGTGAATTTATTATCAATAACTTTTTGTAAATGATTTAAGAACAAGGTTTCATTCTTTTTATTTCTGTTGAGTATGTCTCTATTCTCTAAACCTTTTCTTGATAAATTTAATAAAGTAGAGGACCAATAAAGAAGATCTTTTCCCATTAATTGAGTATTAAACCCCTTCTCAGGAGCTTCAATATAAGCATTTATAATTTTATCCTTCTCCCATTGAGAAATTAATTCATAAACCTCATCAAGATTCCCATAAAGCATACCAACATTAAAAGCAGGACCAGCACACAAACAATCCCACCCACAAGTATCCATTGACCTAAGTTCTATATATTTTTTCAATCTATTTTCTGTAAAGATTGTGCTTAAGTGAATTGATAAATCCTCCTCATTAGGTAATCGTTTTCCAACTTCGACAATTTTTCCATCCATAAAGTTCTTAAAAATATATTTATGTCCAGAAATATAGCTTTCTTTTTCTTTAATAAATAATATTGGAAAATTTATTATAAAATCAGCATATTTTTCAAAATCTATTTCATCTAAAAATAATTTTGGAAGTCCACCTCTAGAAGTGCTTTGCCATACTTTTGAGCGGTAAGATAAATATTTACTTTTTTTTTTTTCAACAATTGAAGAATTTGCAAATAAAGCAATGGAGATAGGAACTATTGAATTAGCAATTTTAAATTTTTTGATAAAATCTTTTTCAGAATTATAATCGATATTTAATTGTGTTCCACAAGTTCGATACATCATATCTAAACTTAATTCACCATCGAGCGGCATATCATTAGTCATAAGTTTGTATCTTTTTTTAGGATTATTGGGAATTTCAGACAATTGTGATATTGGATCAAATCCGGCACTAACTATACTTAAATTTAATTTTTTTGTGACTTGTTTTAATTCAAACAAATAATCATGAGATTCAGCACAAGCCTCATGAAGATTGTTAAGTTTTTCCCCTGAAAGCTCTATTTGATTTCCTGGTTCAAGAGTAATATTTTTTCCACCCTTATTTAATCCGATTATATTTTTTTCCTCTAAAATTGGGTTCCAACCAAATTCTAATAAGGCAGCAAACATTTCTTTTATCTTTGAATAATCTATCCTTTTATTATTTTTATTATTAAATAAAAATTTTTCATGCTCAATTCCTATTTTAAAATCTTTGGATTGTTTAATTCCTGAATTGAAATATTCTATTATTTGATCTTTTGTATTTATCATTAATAACTAAATAACTATATTTTAAAGTAAGGAATAAGGCTTCCTTGAAAAAATTTTTTTTACAATTGGTTTAAAAAATTCCAAAGAGAAAGACTTATAATTTGGATCAAATGAGTTTTGATCATATTTCTCACAAAAATCTACAGTATCTTTATAATATTTATAATTTTTATATTTATCTCTTTTGTTTTTATCTCCACCCAAATGATGAGCGTAATAAAACATTTGAAATTCTCCATGTTTTTCTATTATCCAGTAAGTTTTTTCTGTAACATAAGGTTTTAAAATTGCAGCTGCATACTCTGAATGATTCATTGGAGCCAATTCATCCCCAATATCATGAAGTAAAGCAGCTACGACCATTTCTTCACTTTCACCATTTTTATATGCTCTTGTTGCACTTTGAAGAGAATGTTCTAACCTAGAAATTTGATAACCTTCCAACGTCTCTGTTAGATTAGACATAAATTTTAAAATTCTTTCTGCTGTTTTATCTGCAAAATCTTTTTCATGTTTATCTAAAAAAAGATAATCTTCTTTAGTTCCACCTTTCATCTCTGTAAAGCTTACTTTTTTCATTAGTTAATTATTTGAGGCAGTGTTTAATAATGATAATTGAGTTATTTTATTATCTCCTAATTCATCAATTGGTTTAACAGGATATTCGCCTGTAAAGTAATGATCTGTCAATTGAGGATAATTCTCATTTCTTTTATCAAATCCAATTGCTCGATACATTCCATCTATTGATAAAAATTTTAGAGATTTAGCTCCAATATATTCACAAATTTCATCATTTGATTTATTAGCTGCCAACAATTCTTTTCTTGTTGGAGTATCAACACCATAAAAATCTGGATATCTAATCTCAGGACAAGCAATTTTAACATGCACTTCTTTAGCACCTGCTTCATATAACATTTTTACTATTTTATAAGATGTTGTTCCTCTAACTAAAGAGTCATCAATTAAAATTATTATTTTATCTTTTATAGTTGTTCGATTTGCATTGAGTTTTAACTTAACTCCTAAACTTCTTATTTGTTGACTTGGTTCAATAAAAGTTCTTCCAACATAATGATTTCTTATTAAACCATGTTCAAAGTTTTTTCCTAGATGTTGTGCAAATCCTAAAGCAGCTGCATTTCCACTATCTGGAACAGGAACTATAATGTCTGCATCAATATTATTTTCTTTAGCTAATTCTTTTCCTAAATTTTTCCTGTGCTCATAGGCAGTTTTATTATCTAAAATACTATCTGGTCTTGCAAAATAAATATATTCGAAAACACAAGGCCTTACTTTTTTGAAAGGGAAGGGTTTAATACTCTCTAATTTGTTATTTTCAATTAATACAATCTCACCATTTTCAACTTCTCTAACAAATTTTGCACCTATAATGTCAAGCGCACATGTTTCAGATGCAAGAACATAGCTGTTCTTTAATTTACCAATTACTAATGGTCTAATTCCATATGGATCTCTTACACCTATTAAGGATTTTTGAGTTAACATTACTAAAGCATAACCACCTTGAATTTGAAAGATTGCATCTACGACTTTATCGATTGTTTTCACTCTTTTAGATTTTGCAATTAATTGAACTATTGTTTCAGTATCTGAAGTTGTATAAAAAATAGCACCTTCTTCAACCAGTTTATTTCTTAAATTAATCGAGTTTGTTAAATTTCCATTATGAGCAACTCCAATTCCACCCGCGTTTGTGTCAGCAAAAAAAGGTTGGATGTTTCTTAAAGTATTACTTCCTGTTGTACTGTATCGATTATGGCCTATTGCGTAATTTCCTTTAAGTCTTTTAAGAATTTTTTCTTTGTTAAAATTATCACCAACTAATCCAAATCTTTTTTCTGAATAATATTGCTTTCCATCAAAGGTTACAATTCCACAACCCTCTTGACCTCTGTGTTGTAAGGCGTGAAGTCCTAACGCGGTCAAAGCTGAAGCGTCTTCAATATTACTAATACCAAATACACCACATTCTTCTTTAAGCTTTGGATTATAGTTCTTCAATTTTTTCTTTAGAGTCTTGGTATGTTTTTTCATCAGGAAATTCTTTTAAAAGATAATTACTACCTTTCTTTAAGTATGGAAAGACATAAGATTTATCCACATTTATTGGCCATTTATCATAATTATACACAATATGAATACCAGAAAATATACACACTGAAATTATATAAGCTCTTAAAAATCCAAAAAAGAATCCAAAAACTGTATCTAAACTTCCAATACCAGTATACCGAATTGCTTTACTAACTCCTTTATTAATCATTAAAACAAAAAATATAACTATTACAAATATTGTAATACCAAGACCTACATCTAAAACATATTCGTTATCAATTATATCCTCTAAATAGGGTTTTGCTTTTGGAAAAATTATTAATGTAATAATATATGCAAGAAGCCATTTTAATATTGATAAAACACTAAGAACAAATCCTTTCTTGTAACATTTAATCAAAGATAAAATTGTAATTACAAGATACAAGAGATCAATTATAGATGCTTTCTCATAAATATTTACAAAAGCATCTAGCATAAATTACTTTCCAAAAGGTTTGATCACCAATATTAAAGAGGGAAGTAGAGTTAATACTGAGACCATAGCAAGCAACATAGCGAGACCTGTAAACACACCAAAGTAGATAGTTGGAATAAACTTAGATAAAACTAAAATTGAAAAACCAAAAACTATTGTTATAGAAGTATTTAATATTGCTGTTCCTACAGTTGAATGACAAGTTTTCAAAGTTTCTTTATAATTTCTAATTTTATTAAACTCTTCTTTAAAACGATAAATATAATGAATACTATTATCTACTGCAATTCCAATTGTTATTGCTGCAATTGTAATTGTCATCATATCAAGTGGAATACCAAGCATTCCAATAATTCCTAATATAAAGAAAGCTGCTATAAAATTTGGCACAACCCCAATTAAAGATAATTTTATATTTTTGAATAATATAAAAAACATTGCAAAAATTCCAATCATCACTAGTCCCAATGTAAGAATTTGAGATTTAAATAAACTTTGTAAAAGATTGTTAAATAAAATTAAAACTCCTGCCAGTTTATATCGATCCTTGTCTATTCCAAGTTCGTTTTCAAGATCATAATTGATTTTATTAATTAAATCATTCCTCCTTAAGTTTTTCTGAGAGTCAATTATTCTTAGACTAATACGAGCTTCATTATCTTTAATCGAAATATATGGATCTATAATTTCAGTTTTTATAGCTTTAGGAATTTTAGTATACAAAACTCCCATTTCTAACGTACCTAGAGGTTTGTTATTATTTAATTGTGTTGCAACATCAATAATGGAAGAGAAAGACAATACTTTTCCAACTTGTGGAAGGTTATCCAAATATTTGTGTACATTCGCAATTGTATCAATCTTATCCTTTGTGAACCAATATTTTTCAGCATCTTGCTCATTATCATCACCCCAATCATCAAAATCATCATCTTCTTCAATGCTCTTTGTTTTTGTTTTAGGAAACTTTAAAATAACTTCTAATGGTGTAGTTCCACCAAGCTCTTCATCAATAAGTTTCATTCCTTTATAAATTTCAGTTTTTTTACTGAAATAATTTATAAAGCTATTTTCAACTTCTAATTTACTAATTCCAAATATACTGAAGCCCATGACAATAATTGTTAAAACAAAAATAGGTATTTTGAAGTTAAGAGACAAATTTCCTAAAAATTTAGTAATCTTTGAACTTTCATCTTCTTTAACAGATATATTTTTTGTTGGTGTAAAATTAAGCAGAGTAGGAAGAAGTGTGAAAGTAATAATGAAAGATGTAATTAACCCAAGCGTCATCATCCAACCAAAATCAATGATTGGTTTAATCTCGCTGAAGATTAAAGATAAAAATGCAATAATAGTTGTTAGAACGGTATAAAGAATTGGCCAAAACATTTTTCTAGTTGTCAAAGTTAAAATTTCTAAATTATTTTTTGAAATATGTAATTTTCTAAGTTGTAAAAATCTTGTGCTCATGTGAATATTCATTGCCATTGTTAAGATTAACATTAATGCAATGAAGTTTGATGAAATCACAGTAACTTTCCATCCAAGTAAACCCAGTAAGCCCATCATAATAATTACAGAAAAAAAACAACTGCTTATTGGAACTATTATCCAAATAAGTTTTCTAAATACAAACCAAAGAGTTGCTATTATAAATAATAAAACTCCTAAACCAAAAACAATAATATCACTTTTAATAAATGTCATCATATCATCTGCTATCATTGGAATACCTCCTAAATATATTTTTCCAATGTCTTTATAACTCTTGATCACATCTCTTATTTCTAAAATATTTTCATGATTTTGTTTTTTTATTTTATCTCTGTATTCTTCAATTTCTTGTCGAGATTTATTTTCAATATCTTCTAGAGAGGGTTTTTGTTTAATATTCACTATTATCCCACTCGTTTTACC
>VMHT01156654.1_pt1 | contig 11039 bp, 17 predicted proteins | sample 4693611 | NCBI WGS metagenome assembly VMHT01 (sample SAMN12280063, study PRJNA550983) | marine metagenome | isolation source: seawater sampled from same location over 5 years 0.02-0.2 micron viral filtrate | place: USA: collected off the coast of southern California halfway between the port... ... | reverse complement strand
TTTGCTCCAATACAAATGGTAAACGTATCTTTCCATTCCATGATCCTTAGCACCGTCTAGTATACCAGAACGATATCCTCGCCATTTATCTTTAATGGCTTGCCATGTAGTAAGCTTACGAATGTTTCCGTAAAAGTTAATGTACTGTAAAGCACCGTGATGTTTGTAACCCATGATCCATAATGGTACTTTAGTTACAATATCATTATTGTTTACAAAACGCATATGAGGTGTAGCAATTGCTTTAACAAATTTGCGTGTACCTGTTCGAGGTGATCCAAATGTTGTAAGCTGTGATACTGTTGTATATTCTTCTAAACGAGATGTCGCAATAGTCGCCATTGCTGCACCCAATGAATGTCCAGTAACATATAATTCTTTACTCGTATGTGATTTCTGATGCTTTGAAACTGCATCCCATACCTTATCACATTCGCCTCTGAATCCCGAATGAACTAAACCATGAGTCATTGCTCCACGTGGGATTGCATTTAAATCAGCTAACAAGTCTGACAGCTCGTCTGGCTCTGTACCGCGAAATGCTAATACATATACTTCTTTATTCCAGAAAGCATGACATTGTGCACCGTCTTCTTCGAAAAACTTATGCCCAGTAAATCCAAATTCTTTCTTATGGGCTTTAGCTTCTTTCCCATCCAAATATGCTATCTCTGCAAGCTGAGCCATTGTGGCTGCACGTGCATCAGCAGTTGAAAATTTTTGATATGACATTGCTACTCCTTGTTTAAGATTATTAGTTATTTATCCGGATTCAAACGTTTATTCATTATAGGACCAACGTTTTCCCAATAGAGCTCGCTTCTATAAGATAAACTTTGTCCACCCCATAATACTATCCCAACAAGAATTATAAAAAGAATTAATTTCATTTAGTTAGCCAACGGGTTGTCTAATGCTCGTTGCAGTTTATTTGTTAAAGTATCTTCAAGAGCTTTAATATCTCGCTCAACTCTATTTAACATATCTGCAATATCACGATCAACCTTTGCTTCTAAATCCGTCATGCGACCATCATTAGAATCTCTTAGGTTGTTTGCTTTCTCGTCGTAATCATTTTGTAAACCATCTCTTTTGTTTTCAAAACGTTCTTCCGCATTTTGAACTATCTTACGAGTGTCTGCTTCGTTATCTCTTACAAGCTTCTCGACTCTTCGTACCTGGGCATCTAAACTATTCATCTGATCTCGTACATCAACTTTGCTTTCTCGATTACGCTTTTCAGCATCATCTAATTGTTTTTGAATTGAGGCAAGTTGTATAGTAATTTCTTTATTAACATTTGCAAGTGAGGCTTCGATTTCTTGATTTCTTGTTTCAATAACATCAACATCAATGTTTCGTACAATCTCTTTCATACCCATATAATCGTCGTATACTTGAAATGCACCATACAGTCCACCTAAGATTGAACTAATTAATGCAAACAGCATACCAATAGTTGTTGGTGTCATTGTAATACCAAACAGTTTCATTTTAGTATTTTTTAAATTTTCTACTTCAGCTTCGAAATTTTCGATGCCATCGCCTAAATCTTTATCTGCCATATTCCTACCTTAATTTTCAAATGCTGTATCTGTGTTTTCGTTTAAACGTCTAAGCTGTTCGAGCTCTTGCTGCAGCTTTAAAACTTCTAATCTTTTCTTTCTTAATTCAAGTTGATATAATGAATTACAGTTAATGCGTTCTTTTGGTTTGTCTAATGGTATAGTAATCCTTGCATAAACGCCGACATCTTTATTTGAATCACCGCTGCCGCTACTAAACGGACTTGCATAATTATCTATAACACCGGTTACCCCAAACTCTAAATTCGTTGCACCGCCAATAGAGTTCTTACAATCTAATTCACCGGTGCGAATACTGTCTTGTCCATAATTACCACCCATGCCAGGCAAAGATAATGCTAACGAACTTCCGTCCGCTGCTACCGCTCCTGGAATGCCCATTAGGATTAACAGGCTTATCATAATATATCTCATGGTGTAATCCTCGCATCTTGCTTAACTTTCGAACAAATACGACTCGAGACCGCTGTTCGCTTTTTATTCTCTTTCATTAATTTTGATTTGGTACAAATGTAAGATACCGTATATTGATCTGCATCTCTTATATAGATATCAAATGACACAGAACTTAAGTAAGGTATCTTATGTACCTTATAGCTTGAAACGAATGGTAATGGTTTCCAGTCTTCTGTAAACACACCAATCTCATAATATTCTACGTCTGCTCTTTTATTAAAGACAGTCATAGTAATCTTCTGCAGCCCTGTCATAAATGATGGTTCAACTTTAGGATAAGTCGGTACCATTTCATGCGCCGTGGCTGCAGAGGATATTATTAGTATCATCATAGCTATAACGAATATCAATTGTTTTTTCATAATTTTATTCACCTTTAATTTAGAGCAACCGTTATGGGCAACCGCCTAACCTTCTGCAGGTTGGACTACTTCCGCCCGAACTACTGCTCCCGCCATTTCATTGAGCGATACACTCCGCTTCAACGATTGCTGTATAGTTACCACCAGGGAAAGCTTTATTGCCGCCCATAACTGCTGCTGAACTTGTTTCAAACCAAGTTGATCCTGTCGCAGTTAAGTCGTAACGATCCATCATGCCAATCTCAACTTTATTTGTTTCATAGCTACCCATACCGGTTGCGTCCGATACTGATTTTACAGTTGTGTCACCTGTCCAAGTTACCACATCTGGCAAATTTGGTGATGATGAAAAGCTGTCTGGAGCTGTTATTTGTGCATAATATGCATCTGCTAAAGATACATCTATACGAATTACTGATTTCTCACCGCCGCTTGTACCGACTGTTGTGAGTGTATATGCATTTGGGTTTCCGAAAGTACCTGCGGAATCCGTTTGAATAATGCAACGTGATTGAACGGTTCCGTTTATAGGTGTCTCATTTGCAAACGTTCCCGATGCAATTAAAGAAGACAAACATATCAACGCCAACCCTTTGTGTAAATTTTTAACCATTTTTGTTTCTCCTAGTTATTTTTATTGTATTGCATCTCAACCATCTGTTGATGTAACAGCTGTTGTGCAAATCCATTACGTAAACCACTTTTATTATCCGCCATATTTGGACTAACAAGAGTAACCGTTTCCTTGTATGTTCCGCCTGGTATGGCCTTACTAGTATAGGTATTTAAATCAATGTTCTGTGCATCTTTCAACATAGACGCCGTAAGTGCTTGTGCAAATAACGCTGCGCGTCCGGCTTCAAAAAATGCTTCTTCTAATCTTTCTTCTCGATCTTTATCTTCTTCTGCTTCTTGCTCTGCTAACTCTTCTTCAGTTAACGTTTCTTCGTCACTATAATCATCCTCGCTTGGATTCCATTCTTCTTGAGAACTATCACCCTCAGCAACTGCATCATAAATTTCATAATCAATTTCCGGCATTACCGGAACTGGTATTTGATAGTCAGGACAATTAGGGTCATACTGTGGATCGTAACACGGCTCAACCTTATATGTATAAACTACATTTCCATCATATACAGAACCAGGTCCAACGACCTCAATTCCACCTTCACCAAAAATCTCTCGATGCAAACGACCAAGAGGTAAAACTTTATCAATCTGTGTTCCTGCAATTGAACCAGGAAGCCACTCGTCTGTTTCTCTAAACACATAACCATTGCCTGCAGCATTCTCGTTATATATTGTAACTGCTACAGTATCGTCTATATTTTTATCAATTTTATAGGAATAGATTATATTGTCTATGAATACTCCTGGTACATTCTTGGGTAATATGTCGCCCATAGACCATCGTAAAGCTTGGTCTGCAACGGCGTTTCCAGTATAGCCGTAATACGGTACAATACTTTTAGGTTCCTCAGAGTAACAAAAGGAAGGCCAAAATCCCAGCACCAACAGCAGGAGCAGCTTTTTCTGCATCTATATTCCCCATAAGTTTAAGTTCTTTTTTTGTTTCTTCTACGTGAGATTCCCAACCAAGTTTAGCAGCCTCTCCTATCTGACCATCGTACGGACAGGGAGTTCCCGCTTGCATCATTGCATCGAAAATTTTCGGATTTCCACACATCAGTGAAACCGCAGCCACCTTCATTCCCATATCATAGAGGACTTTCGCATTTTTTAGGCGCTTACAGTTCTCTTCTGTATATGTCCCGCCAGCTGAAAAACCTAGGATTTGTGTTTGTACCGAAGCCGATGCGCCGATTGTACACAAGTCACTGTTATTGCCAGCACTAAATTGTGGAGCAATTGCAGATGGTGGGGGTTGTTTGATTGTAGTAGTCATCGTTCCAGATGACGTAACATTACTGTCAGTATCGGATCTCGTGCAGACATAACCTTCAGGGCAAACAACTACGTCTTGTGCTGCTGCCAATCCTGCTATACTACAAAAAATTAATATAAGTAAGTATTTAATTGAGGACATCATAATTTCTCCAAAATGGACATTCATAGTATTCATCTCAACTATTTATAAATATAGGATAATCACAAAACTTATTTTAAGAGGGAATAACTATGTATGAATATAGAGCACAGATTAATAGAGTAGTGGACGGCGATACAGTTGACTGCGATATTGAATTAGGATTCGGCGTTGTGTTAGCTGATGAAAGAGTAAGAATTATGGGTATCGATACACCTGAATCACGTACAAGTAATAGTGTAGAGAAGCTATTTGGCAAAGCTGCTAAGGCAAGACTGGGCGAATTACTAGGCAAGACCTGTGTGCTTAAAACACAGATTGCTAAGAATGGCGAAGATATGAAGGGTAAATTTGGTCGAATTTTAGGCGATTTTGTAGCAGAAGATGGACGCATGGTTACTGCTGTCATGGAAGATGAAGGGCATTGTGTACCGTATTATGGCGGAAGTAAAGAAGAAACACAAGCACAACACATGACAAATAGGACTAGATTGTTGTCAGAAGGTATTGTTTCTCAAGCAGATTATGACAAGGCCATGAAAAAAGAAGAGAAAAAAGCACTAAAAGAAGCAAAAAAAGCAAAATAAGTGTTTACAACCTCCTTTAGTTAGCGTATAATGTATATACATTAACGAGAGGTTTGACTTATATGTCATATGTATATGGTAACGATGTACGAGTAACTGGTGGACATGCAAAAGAGCGAGAGATTGCTGAAGCTGCGGTCTACTGGTGTATCAAAAAGCTTTTACCAAAAGTACGAACACTTGATATCGATGTAAAGATATCAAACTGTGATGCATATGGCTATTGCTTACAAACTCAAGATCATAAAACTTTTGAGATTGAAGTTAATACGGGTATGAGATTATACGATTTTATTAGCACGATCTGTCATGAGATGGTTCATGTTAAACAATTCTATAGAAAACAGCTTTGTGTTGACTCTCGTAAGTGGAAAAGTAAGATTATTTCTAAGAATGTTGATTACGAAAATCAACCTTGGGAAAAAGAAGCATTTAAAGCTGAAGGTTTACTCGCATTAGAGTGCTTTCAAGAATTAGATGTTAATTTACACAGATAAAGTGAACAAAATTGTTTACAATTTATAAATATGTGTTATAATATTAATATAAGAGGGAAACAATGGTAGATTTAGTTACACCGGCGTCTGATTTAACCACGTTAAATCTAGAACAAATTAATTGGTTGATTGATGAGGCTGGTTCTGAATTAACCGCACTATCTGTTAACTTCGTAGAAGTAAATGCTTCAGATGAAGCACACTATAAAATAACATATTTCTCAGTCCCACAAGACGGGAATGTTGAAGACAGCGTATTTGTTGATTTTGATTTGCAGGGTGATCCTCGATTACAAATCAATGAAATTGAAGCGGGCGACATGTGGTTACGTCGTACTGAAGAAGAAATCGCTGCTGACAGTGAGGAATAAAGAATTCTCTGCAACTAATAATTATATTAAGCAGAGCGGAATATGTGGATTAGGCTGTTATTCATATTTTTTCGTAACCTAGGTAACGGTCTATAACTGCATTGGTCGTCGGTGCAGAAAGAAATAATGCTAGCGAATTAAGCTTGCTAAAAGCATAGGGCGACCCAAATTTGAAAGTGGGTATTAGAGTTTAATGACTAATATGGACTTTTGAAAATCCTAGCAGCCAATGTACAAGGTTTGTTGGGTGGGTATGAATATCTGGTACCGAAGGAAACCCAGACGTTTTCTACAAACGAGACAGTAGATAAGGGGAGAGGCACTGCAGAAAGTCTCTCCCTCGACAATCTTGCGATATAAATGTCACGAATATGAAATAAAATTAAAAATAATTAAAATAAGTGTTTACAATCCAGTTTAAATGTACTATATTAATATTATAAATGAATGGAGATAACATGAAATTAGTTAAAGTTCAGAAAGAAATGCTTAAAGCATCTTTAGAAGTGTTTGACACACAAGGTGAAAATGTAAAACCTATTACAATTCATTCAGGTGGTCGTCTAACTGCTGAAGATAACTACAGTGCTTCGTATACCAAATACACAAATAAGATGGAAGATCTTATTGATTTGGGTTTAATCGTCGCATCTGAAACTTCTGGACGTGGACGTAATAATTTTGCGTTCATCAACTTGGCTCGTATTGACGAGATCAGAGAATTGGCAGGAACAGCCTAGAAGCGGTGTAACACACAGTCTAAAGTTCGTAGAGAAGTTCAGAGTAAAAGAGGGTAGCCTTAGGGTTTACCCTCTTTTTTTATTCTAAGACTTGTTTTTGATTGCATCAGCACCAAAGAATGCTGCAACAAGAGCTGAAATCGCAATAAAGTACGTTGGAGCAATGTCTCCGACAATACCAGCAGCTTCATCTAAGCCTAAAAACGATGTTAACACGATTGCAAATGGGTATAGTAACATACCAAATAAAGCAAACCATGTCATTTTGCGCATAGCATCACGTTGTGCATCTGCGTCTTCCATTTCTTTACGCTTAAATTCTAAGTGCATTGCCATTTCTTCGGCTGAAATGTGTCCGTCACCGTTAGCATCCATGCCTTCAACTGCATCGGCGTCGATTGTTTTCTTTGCCATTTGTATTCTCCTAATTATAATATGAAATTATTTAAACATTACAAAGATTGATCAATGTAATATTTATAAATAAGATTAACACAATAAGCTAATAGTCAATAGGAGACGAAGATGGCGATTAAACTAAGCGGTAACAATATTGTTACAAACGCATACGAACTTCAGAACATTGCATCGGTTGATATTACAACACAAGGCGCTATAAATGACGCTATTGTAACTCAGTCAAATGTACTTATAATTTATGATTCAGCCGATAACATTGTTCGTACATTATACTGTGCTGAAGATACAACATAAGGGAGTATAACTATGGCAGTTCGCATGCCCCTTCATATCATTCAAAACATAACACCTAATGATCCAGTAGAAAATGATTTTGCGTTAAGACAGTATCCATCTGATTTTTACGCTGACATTCTTTCGTATTCAAGTTATGTACACGCACAAGATCCGGCAGTTCAAATTGAAATTGGAACAAGTAACGGAACATTACTTCCGAACCAAGGATTTACGGATACGTATTATATTGCTGGTGCATCTAATACACGTGTGGATAGATATTCAACCGAAGCTGAAACAGCTAACATATCAATGGTTACGGATACATATTCCCGTATACGAGAAGTAAGATGGACCGGTGGTTTACCATCAGGTGATACTAATAACTTACAGTATCCGTTATATCTTGATACTACTTTAACACCACCACAATTAAAAACAATGACTATTAATGATTTCATTGATACATTTGCTTTACCGTCTTTAGATCAATTTATAAACGGTGACCCGCAGCAAAAGGGTGGTTTGTATTTTATGACGACTTCTGCTTCACCTGCAAATGCTACATTAGCCTCGGCAACACCAGCTGCAGTTAATAGTGTTTCAAACTTAGCTGCATATTCTGCAGGTGGTATTGGTGAAACTTTAAAGCAAACAACAGATACTAATTATTATATTGCAAAAACAGATTACGCTTTTGATGATGATTATTTTGAACCTATCGAATTAAACTTACCGTTGTATGTGGATTCTGGTTCTGAAGATATTAAACAACATACACCTGCGTCCTGGACAACATTGCTTTCACCATTTTTAAAATATTATCTTGCAGGTGGATCAGCAGCACATAGGATATCATATAATGTAGACGGAACAGAAGGTGATGTAGCAGGTACGGCTTATTTTGATAGTCGCAGAACACCAACCGGTACGGGCTATAATACAAGATTTGTTAATGCTAATGATTATCGTGCGCAAGAATTCCCAACTGGAACAGAGTCAACAGTTACAGGTTCACAAAAAGAATTTAAAATGCTTATTGGTCCATCAGCTGGCGCTTCATATGATGCTACATTAGATAATGCTAACTTTAGTGGTTCAGCTTCTAGCAGCGGACTTGGCGGTTCTTGTAGTGTTCAACTTACTTGGAATGCATCGGGTACAGTATCAATTGGTGGATCTGGTAATCCTATGAATGGTTCAGATTCATTCAGCTGGCTATTGGCTGGCGGTACGGCTGCTGATTATGAAGTAACCTTTACATATAATACAGTAACATCAGGTGGTGGCAGCACAACAGGTTCTTATAGAACAACAACATCAAACCAAGTTATTCCAACATCCGCTACATGGTACACGGCTGATGCTGAATACAGATGGAAAATTAACGATTCAGGTGCCTCACCATCAGCATCAACGATGAATGGTATCTTATCAATACGAGAAGCATCAACTGGCGATGTAATTGACACATTAGCAGTTTCCATGTCCGCAAATCACAGTCCTTAGGAGATAATATATTATGATTGAATTTAGTAATAAAATTGTTAGTGTTACATACACTGACGATGCGTACACAATGATTAAAGTTTTATATGATAGTAATGGTACATTGTGCCCATATCATTTGGTTGTAGATCCAAACAACCCGGCATATCAAGCATTAGAAGATGAAGGTTGGACACAAGAAAAAATCATTGTACAAACCGCGGAATGGAAACGTGCACAATCCGAAGCATGGAATATTGAAGTAAATACTGCAGCACAAGAGATAGCAAAAGAAATGCTTGGCATGCCGGCGCTGCAAAATGAAATGAAACAAACTGAATCAAAACTTATTGATTTAGATAAAGAAGTTAAAGTTAAAACTGGTAAAGTTGATAATGTTTACTTTGATCACCTATGGGATATTAACGAAAATAAGGACGAGCTGTTTAAGTTTAAACTATGGGCATTAGAATTAGATATGGTTAAAAATTCTGATAAAGCTATTAAGTCAAGCATTCGTAAAGCGACCCGTATTTCACAAGGCATATCGATACTAGAAAATCTCATTTAAATGTCTTATAATCTTAGTACGCTTTCTTTGAATGCGTGGGTTGATTTAAGCACATATTGTAATGCAGGTTGCCCTCAATGCCATCGAACCAATCCTAATGGATTAGATAAAGTGGACTGGCTACCGCTGGTCCAATGGTCTCTCGAAGAATTTCAAAATACATTTAGCATAGAAGATATGAAACTCATCAACAGAATTGAAATCTGTGGTACTTGGGGCGATCCGTTTATGGCTAAAGATATATACAAAATACTTAAGTATATACTTGATAACTCACTATGTCATATCCAGGTTAATACTAACGGTGGTATGCGAGACGATGAGTTCTGGTGGAATGTTGGATTATTAGACGGGCACAGACTTCAAGTTATATTTGATGTTGAAGGTATTAATAATGAAATGCATGCAAACTACCGGCGCAAGGTAGATCTCGAAAAACTTAAATCTCACATTCAATGTTTTACTGCAGCAGGCGGTCGGGCAATGGCTCACGTAATAGCTTTTAAACATAATGAAGAATACCTTTACGATATCTTAAACATGTGTTATAATGAATTAGGAGTATCAAGTAGTGTGGTGCAACCTTCAAATAGATTTCATTCAGGCTCAGTAGAAAAGTTTATAGATGAGAATGGGAATGACGCTTTATTAGAAGAAGTAACAATGAAGGATCACCCTTTGTTTAATAAGAATATTGCACCACTACGAGATCATAATTGGAAAAAGAAGAATGATATTAAACGTGGGTTAGAACGTGAAAAACAAAAATAATATAAAATGCAGATGGATGGAAATGAATAAGTTCCTAATCAATCCTGATAAACAAGTATACCCTTGCTGCTATCTCGGCAATCAAGGATATAAGTTTAAAGTTAATGATTGGTATGATGATCCCGCTATAATAGCACGGGAGCCATCTGATGTCACTCACCCAGTAATGCTTGACTATAATAAAAACAAAGACGCTTTAAATTTAGAAAACAATTCTATACAAAACATTTTAGAGCATGAGTGGTACACAAAAACATTACCTGAATCCTGGGATAGTGATCAGCCACATAGATTATGTACGCTTATGTGCAGCGAGAATTTAACTGATGACTAACTACGGTGAATCATCACCTTGTAATGCACCATTCAATAACATGTATATCACATTACAAGGCAACGTTGCTCCCTGCTGGAAGCTACCGGGCTTTTGTGATAAGTGGAGCAAAGACCGATCGCTTATGGATATATGGCGAGGTGAACACTTTCAAAAGTATCGAGATGCTTTAAAACAAAATCAGTTTTTAAACCGATGCAAAGAATGCAAAAAAGATATTGATAATAATGTCTGGCCCTTAGCAATGGCGTATCAAGAGTATCCCGTAAACGATATGCCTTCAATGATGGAAATTGAATTAAGTAATCAATGTAATCTTGAATGTATTATGTGCAACGGTAATCTCAGCAGTGGTATTCGTAAGAACAGAGATAAGCTTCCGCCGCTGCCACAGATCTTCGATAATACGTTTCTAAATCAAATGAAAGAATTCATTCCGCATTTAGTAGAACTCAGAGTAAATGGAGGCGAACCATTCGCACAAAAGATTCTATTAGACTTATTAGATATAGTCGCTGAGATTAACCCTG
>VMHT01060590.1_pt1 | contig 11041 bp, 12 predicted proteins | sample 4693611 | NCBI WGS metagenome assembly VMHT01 (sample SAMN12280063, study PRJNA550983) | marine metagenome | isolation source: seawater sampled from same location over 5 years 0.02-0.2 micron viral filtrate | place: USA: collected off the coast of southern California halfway between the port... ... | reverse complement strand
GTCCACCAACTGTGATACTGTACCTGATGGCTTAACACATGTGATAGCAGTAGACTGTGGTATGCCCAACTCTGCTGCAACACTAGCGTTTGTATTCACAGCAACAGACTTTAGTTGCTCTAGCAATCCGCTAATGTTCATGCCTATTTTAGTGTCCTTACCAGCAAGTAAAGCATTATCCATGATGCCTGTTAGTGATACACCAAGCAGTCGTTCTTCTTCCGTGTTGTCCTTCCATATCTTACGCAGGTACTTGAAGTCTGTCAGTGTAGATTGAAACGTGCCTAGAATAGTAGCTAGACGTACCTTCTTACCTAATGACTCTTCAGTATCACCAGCCCGTGCAACAACCTCAGATAGATTACAGAACTGATATGGACGTAATATAATTTCACTACAAGGATTACATCCGAAATCTTGTTCCGCATCTCTGCGACCATTCTTAGCTGCTTGTACCTGTGAAGACTTACGATTGAATATGCCACGCTCACCTGACTTACTCTCGTACAGTGACAGCCATTCACGCATGAATGTACCCATCTGCGGCTTCCCTTTGTAGGCAACGCTGTTGTTTGCAAGCGCACGTTGTCCTTCGTTTTCCCACCACATACCTGACTTAGCATGAGCCATCTGGTCATCGTTCAGGTTGGATAGGCTGATGAGTGCGCTGCGTCTGACCCCTCCGACAACTACAACCTCACCAATCTTACACATGATATCATGACACTCAATAGGATACAGCCTACGACCTGCTGCATCTTTGAACTTGTCAATGATAAACTCAAACAATTCCTCTAGCGGTGCAGGGCCAGATGCTCTACCGCCAAATGTCTTGAGCCTTGCACCTGCTGCACGTACCTCTGACACATCCCACTTAGGAATCTGACCAGCATATAGCAAAGAGATAAGTTCACGTAGTGACTTAGCCCAACCGGGTCTGCTATCACCTACCTTGATTACTGTATCTGTCTGATGCATATCTTCGTTTACAATAGGTAACTTCTCTACATGATGACGTTCCACTGAGAAGCCTACTCCAGTACCACACATAAGAATGTACATTGTCTCATCAAAGGCACGTGCATTATCTACTGGTACATAAGAACAGTTGTAGCCACCTACATGGCATCTGTCTAGTGCAGGTCCAGCAGTCATCAATGCCCTCATGCTGGGCATGATTTCTTGTGTTAGAACAGCTTGCTCTAACTCATTCCTTAGTTTATTAGGAAGCTTGTAATTGTGTTTAGCAAGCAAATGTCCAGTGATATAATCAAAGTATCTTGCTACTGTCTCACTCCAAGTCTCTCTTCTCTGTTCATCCTCTTTCCATCTGGCATAACGAGACAGAGCAATGAAGTTCTGATAGTCTGTAGGTAAATGGTTACTTAACATGGGGTCTACTCCTGTATAGTTCTTATGTTTTTAATGTACACACCTTCTACATCGTAGAAGTATTCTTGTATTCCTTCTTCTATTTCCTCTGCCACCTTTTCATCGGCTGGTACAGGATAGTCTTCTGGGTCTACATCCATAGTGATAAACGTCTTAACTCTTATCATCATAGCAGCCCTCTACTTCTTCTATTAGCTTGTCTAAGTACCAACGTGCTTTCTTTAAGTCCTCAGTACCATTCTTGTAACGATAACGCCATACGTATTTCATAATATTACCCTGTAAGTAATACTCAAAACCTTCACCCGTAGCTGCTACAATGGCATCAATACATTCAATGCCAGCTTGATTGTAGTGAGGTGGGCTGTTTACCATTTCATCTTTCTTTTCATCAATTACTTTCATTTTTCCACTCTCTATATCTTTCATTATATTATAGTAAGAAGTCATTATGCGCTACCTTTAGTGCTTGTGTTGAAGTCAATTTTTACTACGTTACCTTCTTCACCAACAATCTTTGGCTTACTTTCTAACTCAACTTCATACTCTTTGTCAACAGTCTCAACAACATAATTGTGAACTAATTCTCTGAAGTCTTCGTTTAGTTCCATGACAGGTATTGTTGACGCTAGCATTTTACAAAAGTGCATCATTTGAAAGTAGTCATCATCACTTAAATTGTTTTCGGGCTGTGTTACAACAGCAACATCAATCTCACCATTCCAAGAGCCTTCATCATCTAAGTAGGGTCTAACTCTTATAATAAAGTCTTGAGGTTCTACTTTATCGTAATTAATATTATCCATATTTACTTTCTCCTTTTTATCTTGCTACCACCAAATTTAATAAATTTTGGATGTTTATTATTGCCTTTTTCTTTTAGCCAATCTTCTGGAATGATGCGGTCATAACATCTGAAACCATACTTATCACACCACTCTCCATAGGTAGACTTAGCACCTTTACGTAGCTTACGTCTACTGTTCTCAAAGACAAATCGTATATCAAGATTAGGATGCTGCCGTTTGACTGCTAAATGTTTACGTCTATCTGCAGCCGTGAACATTCCTTTTGACTCAATTATAATGCCGTTTGGAAGTATAAAGTCTGGCGTATAGGTACGGTAGGCTAGGTCTTCCCATTCAATCTTAACACACTCATATCCGAAGTCAATGTTTAACCCCTTGAGATAGTCAGATATCTTCACCTCTAAGCCTGACCGATACCCATACTTACGTGCCGCTTTAAATTGTTTAAAGTTAGGCGGCATCGTATTCTTCCGATAACTTAATGTACTGAACAATCTTAGGCTGTTTGGCCTGTGACTTAACTGCTGGTCTTTCAATCATCTCAGGCCAACAATCATACTTGAATGAACAGAAAGTACAATTCTTATTGAGTACTAAGTTACCTGTTTCTTCCCTTCTGAATGTTTCTTTCTCAGGTTCAAAACACCGTTCAAACTTGTTCTCTTTTAGTTTGGCTACAGTCTCTTCTACCTTTTCAATTTCTTTATCCACATCCATCCATTTAGCCGGAACATATTTAAAGTCACCATTGGCTTTGTTTACAACCCACCAGCCACCTGCTTGTTTACCAGAGGCTTTTGCATACCCTGCAAGTTGTGCGATGTATCCAAAACCATCACTGCTTGCCAAAGTATCGTAGGACTCAAACTTGTTTGTGTAGGACCAGTTTGAAGCAGATTTAATATCATCAACTGCATCCCGAATGACAATATCATATGTGCCATTAATGCTAGTATCAGACAACTCCAGAGTAACCGTTTCGCTATCTTCATATTTTACTCCTGCTTCTTTTAACAATCCCTTGAATACAGCTTCAACAATGTCTCCAAGCATCATGTTCATAATGAATGTTGTGGGTAAAGGTGTGGCAACTTCAGGCTTATTCTTCTCATACCACAACTGGCAAGAAGGTCTGCCTATATTAGACATACGTAACCTGAAGTCACCCTTACGCCCCATACTGCTGAATTGACGTTTCATGGCATCCTTTACATCAGATGCCACTTGTTCAATGGTTTCAGCAGACATGGTTGTTTTTCCAGCTACTGCATCTTCCATGTATTGATGCAACGCCAACTCATCAGGATGGTTCATTAGGCTACCTCATCATCAAGTTCAATATCAACAAGACCATCTACAACATCCACATCGTCTTCATCCATTTTAGAGTTTGCTTTATCTGACCATGCATTTGCAACATATGTGTTGTAGTTATCTACCCAACCCATAAAGTCTGCAAAAAGTTCTTGTTCTGTGTCAGTTAGTTCAAGGTTGTTAGTGATGTCCAAAGACACAGATGGAAGATAGAATGAACCACCATTTGGTAGCTTACGTTCTAATGCAGTACAGGTGATATTGTGCATTACAGGTAGACGTTTCATCTTAGCTAACTTTGCTAGTGGGTCTCCGACAATCTTGAATGCATCACGATTATCAATCTCCCAAATGAATGGAGTAGTGTCTAACTCAACATCCTCGCCTCTATCGTTTACAGGGTTTACGAAATCCACTGTACCAAATATTACACGTACACGTTTAATCTGCTTGATTAAATCTTGCATCTTATCTGGTAGTGCCTTGAAGTCTTTAATGTAGCCAGCAGTTTTACCACAGTTAAACCCACCGCTATCATCCTTCAGGTCAGATTCCATCTTAGAATCATCTGTCATAAAACTCTTAATGAAACGATTTGGTGTCTTGTCATTTCCCTTTACAAAACGCTTGTACATAAAGCGTTGCAGGTAAGGGCGAATAATTACAGAGTTAGCATAGTAGGTAGGCCCATCTGGAACATCTAAACGGTATGTGCCGCCAGATACTACTTCCATATTTACCATTTTACCATTCACTTCTGTCTGTCCCATTATGGGTGTGTGATTGATACGCATACGAGCAAGTGAGCCGCCAGCCCCCTTACTTTCTGCATCTGCAGCGATGCCCATAGCTTTAGCCATAACTGCAAAATTATTAGTATCAATTGTCGTTAATTGTGTCATATTTTTTCTCCTGTGTTTTTGAAAGTTTGGTAGTTATATCAGATAACGTCTTTTGTGTCAAGCCAATTTTCTCCTATTTTTGATTCTAATAGTAGGGGTACATTAAATGTAACTCCCCATCTTAGTTTAATTAAGTCTGATAACTCATTGTTTGTTCTGTTTATTACATCAATTACTTCTCTCTCTTCGTCTGGATGAACGTCAATTACAATACTGTCGTGTACTGTATTTACTATACATGACTGCATACTGTCAAGTAGTTTTTCTATGTGTAGCAAACAAAGTGGTACAATATCTGCTGTAGCAAATCCCTGCACTGGATAGTTTTTTATCTGCGTAAAGTGTGATACACGACCAGATGATTTACGTACTACATCAGGAAAAGCATATTCGCGACCAGAAGGTATCTTTATCTTCTGTTTTGTTATAGCTTCTTTAGCCAATCTGGTATGCCAAGCTGAGACTCCTGTGTACTTTTCGTTGAAGTGTGTGTAGTACTCTGCTTCGGCAGGTGTGCGTCCGAACCCCGTTGCCCCGTAAAGGGGCGCAAAGGTGTGTGCTTTTGCAGTCTGCCTATCCGTAGGCTGACCAGCTTCACTAATAACTTTAGCGGTGTATGAGTGTACATCAAACCCAGTAGATACTTCTTCAATTGCTACTCCATCTTGTGATAAAAATGCTGCGGCTCTGAACTCTAGCTGTGCCATGTCAGCCTCAAGTATCTTGCCACCGTTAAACCTAGATACAAACACCTTCTTTACAGGGAATGTACCACCTCTTGGCATGTTCTGCATGTTTGGGTCTGCCCCAGATAGTCTGCCTGTTGCCGTGCGATGCTGAAGCAAGCGGACGTGCAGTTTACCGTCCTGCTTTGTGTGTGTAGATATACCATCCACAAAAGATGACAGGTAAGTGTCAACAGCAGATAGTCTACGTACCTTGGATAAGAAGTCAACAGCATCATGCATACCCTTTGCACGTGCAGCACCTTCAAGTGTTTCAAGGTTCTGTTTACTTGTGCTGAACCCATTTGCCGATGCCCACTTAGCTGAAGGTGGCTTGAACTTTAGCCCTGCAAACTCAGGTGTGTCTTTAAATATAAACCCTATAGTGTCACAGTTCTTACAGCGACTAGGCTTTGCAAATAATGTACCATCCTTTTTAACCTTACGGATGTATCCAGTACCAGAACACTCTGAACATTGCTCTGCAACTGTTTTATATAAACGCCTAGTGCCAACACTAATTGTGGTACGAAAGTCACTGTCATCCATGTAAGGGTCTATGCGACTTGCCCATTCAGTTTTGTCCAGAACCTTACGACCATAAATTACCCAAGATAACTGTTCTGGACTATTAAGATTAATAGGGCTATCACCCATAAGATTCCTAACGTGTATTTGTAATGCATTTTCAAGTTCTCTTCTCTCCTCTTCAAACTCTTTGCGTACTTCCTCTAACTTATCTTTATCCACAGCAAAGCCACGTGTATATATACGTGCCAAGCAAGCCGCCATTTCATTGGACAATGTAACTGTACCCATAAGACCAGAATCATCTGGTGTATTTAAACGATACATTAGCTTGTCTGAAAGCTGCTGTGTAGCGTGTAAGTCAGCAGATAGATACTCAGCTAACTCATCTGCTGGTATGTCACGAGTGCTGTAGCCCTGCTTAAAGTATGCTTTGAGTGTGTCCTGTTTCTTTGTGTCCAACTCATATCGTTCAGCACAGGCTTCCAGAGTAAGGGGCATCTTTAGCCCACGTTGTAGTACATACTCTGCAAGCATAGTGTCAAAGACAGGGCCATCATACTTAAAGCCAGACTCCCATAACCATACTAAATCATATGCCGCATTGTGACAGATAAGAACGGTAGCCTTATCTAATTCTTCTTGTACAATGTTGTGACCATTTGGTGTGGCATCACGTTCATTGTGGTCAAAGAATATTAAATGCTCTTCACCCTTGTCATTAAGCATACCAACCATAGTTAATGAGTTTTCAGGCTCAAAGGGGTCAAGGTGCATTTTACCGTTGCGGTTAGTTGTAGTGTTTTCTACATCAAGTGTTAGTTTCATTAATCTTCTCCTTATGTTGTTCAAGATACCTAACAGCATTAATAACAGTTGTCAAGTCATCTCTAAATCCACCAAGGCCATCATTACAATGTTTGCATATGTAACCACGAAAAGTGTTTGTCTCATGGCAGTGGTCAAGAACCCATGTGCCTAAGAGTTTCTGTCCATACTTATTCACTTCATCAATAGTACGTTCACAAATCCTACACTGATAGTCTGGGTCTTGGGGGTATATATTATCTTTTCTTAATTCAGCAATTACTTTGCGGTGTCCTTTCTGACAAGAACGGCATGTACGCTTTATCTCTGCTTCGCCTGTTTTAGTGTAGGACATCTGTTGGAAGTTTGTGACAGGCTGTCTGATGTCACACTTAATGCAGACCAGCCCATCTTCACAAACCTCTTGTACTACTTCAAACATTTCTATTTGAGACATTATGCTGTGTACCTTGCAGTCTTATATTCAAGTTCACAATGAACCACACCATGCCAACCTGTCAGTTTATTCTTAACTACATTCAAGTGACGCTGCGTGTCTTCCTCATCTTGTCCATCCACTACAGGGTTCTTGGCAATAAGAACCATAAGGTCAGCTTCTGCTGCTTTACCTGTTCGTGAACCTTCCATCATGCTCTGGTTGAGAAGTACCTTACCCTCTGCCTCTGCTGATAGCTGAGACATATAGAAGACAGCGCACTCATGTTGCTTGGCAATCTGACGGGCATGAATAGCGTTAGCCTTCAGTGCTTCATCTTGTCTAGCAAAACCACCCTTTGCAAACTTATCGCCCATGTCTAGTAACACAATGTCGGGCTTGTATGATTTGCATATTGACTCTACCCAATTCATATCACGACCAGTGGCATCTTTAATCTTAATGCGTTCCTTTACAGGTGTATACAAATCACGTGCCTTGCTAGGGTTAGCTTTTATCTCCTGCATGGTCATGCCAGTTGCGGCAGTCAGGTATCTTGCACCGACACGGTGGTAGCCTTCTTCATTACATAAAATAATGCAGTTAGCACCCTGATGTGCAAAGCCACCCGGACTAGCAATAAGTGAAGCATGAAATGATGTCTTACCTGTATTGGGTCTTGCACCAATCTCAATCAAGTGTCCATCATTAACACCTTCTACTTTGCGTGTAAGGCTAGGTATGTTGAATGTCCAACGTGCTTCTAGGTCATTGCGTGATAGTAGTGTCTCCATGTCAATGTCATCCCACTCCACGTTAAGGTTAGGCGTGAAGTCATCCCCGTACTGCTCAAGCAATATACGTAGTGGCTCAAGGCTGGACTCAGAACCATTGACATAATCAAAACCAAGATTAGCAATGTCTTCACCAATAACCTGTTGGAACAGTTTGGATAACACCTCTTGTGCTACATCACTGCCCATAGGCTGCTCTTTCTTTATTTGTGCAAACAGAGAACTGTATGCCTGTTTCTGTGCGGTAGTCATAGTTGGATTGTTTGACATGAATAATGCCTCAATCTCATCTGGCAATACAGTACGCTCATACCTGTCCATAGCTGTATCAATAGCCTGTTTAATCTTACGTACATCTTTACTAAACAGTCTGTCTGGGCATCTTGAACCACGATGTTCATCGTAGAACCCTTTGTCCATCAAACTTCTTACGAGTGATAATTCCATAATTCTTCTCCTGTGTTGTGTAACATACTCATGTCGGTTGGGTTGCGGTATTTTAGGTCATCATTTAATCGTAGCACTTTAACTGTATTAACGTGACCACGTAATTCTTTGGCAAACGCTAGGGTCTTTGGTAATGCATCGGGGTCTAGCGCAATAATTGCCGTTGAAAACTGTGTGAGATACCTCTTGTGTGATTCAGACAGCGATGTTCCCAACACAGCTACCCCAACAAAAACCTCACTGCCTACAACTGCGGCACTCACACAGTCCTCAACAACTACAGCCACCTTACCTGAACCATAAGAGTAAGGCAAGTCATTTTTTCCATATCTTTTCCATTTAGGTAATCTGCCAGATAATGCACGACCAGTAGCATCAACCATGATGCCGTTATGTACGATAGGAAACACTACTCTGTTTTCTTTTACATCATACAAAAGGTTTAGATTAGTTGCGTGTATGCACCAATCATCACAAAACTGCATTACTTCTTTTCTGTTGCCATGTGATACTACACAATCGGGCAACTCAAAGTCTGCCTCTACGTGATTATCTTTTTTACTAAAGTTAGCACGTATATCATCCACAGATAAGTGAGTACGCTTAGACCCTGAGAGATTACAGGATGCTTTGTAACAGTTCCACAGTAAGTGACCCATGTTGTTGGTTACAGAGAATGTCTTAAACCCATTACAGTTAGGACAATTCATTCTCTTTGTTTCTCCATTACTAATGTCTATATCACTTATAGTGTTATATATATTATACATGTTATACACTTTCCTTTGCGGCACTGGTAATGCTTTTATCATGCATTTTTCTCTGTGTCAATGCATAATCTGCACTTTTTAAAGTATTTTTTATGTATGGTTTTACAGACTGTGGGTTAGCATGTCCTGTGACCGACATAATTTGTCCAATTCCGACACCTGCCTCAACCATTTCTGTCGTGCCTGTTCTACGTAAATCAGATAAACGCAATTCTTTAGGTAGGCCAGCCCGTTCCATCAACTCTCTACCAAATAAGGGTAGTTTATGTATGGTATAAGGTCTGTACTCACCTCTAATTGCATAAGGTCTTGGTGCAACGTAAGGTTGAAAGCCAAAGTCTTCTCTTTGTTGTACAAGCATTGCAAATAAATCATCTGATATAGGCAGAAATACTTCGGCCCTACGCTTAGATTGTTCAATACTCACTGTCTGTGCATCAAAGTCAATGTTATCCCATGTCAGCATACGCATGTCACCAAGACGTTGACACCATTCATACGCCATCTGTGCGATAAGACCAATGTTACGGGTGCTAAAATCGCTGTAGGCTACGCTCAGTAGCTTCTGTACATGTTCCCTACTCCAAACTGTCTTACGCCTCTCAGGAGTCCTCCTACGCACGTTAGCAAAAGGATTAAGTAAGCACAGTTCTTCACGTAGGCCATGATTAAACACCACACGGGTAACGGACATAACATGATTAGCCATTGATATGCCCTTCTCGCACCATTCATTGTATGATGTCTTTGCCATCTTAGTGGTAATCTTATCCACGTTGTACTGGCAGAGGGCTTTACCCTCTACCTGTGTGTTTTTCATTACGTTCAAAAAATATTTATATTGAACTTTAGTTTCATCACGTAACTGTTTGTATTCATATGAAGAAAAGTAATCTTCTATGAGTTTAGATAGCTTCATTATGCCGCTACCAGTTGCTTGAACGCAGGTGTGTCAATCCACTGAGACACTTTGTGTTCACGCTGGAACATGGAAATTGCTTGTGTGTCATTGCCAGTGTTACGCAGGTTAAAGCCGTTACGCTCATCAGCATATGACGCATAGTTAGTGAACGCACTGTACAAAGCAAAGACATTGCGACCACGAGTGCTTACCTCTTGGTTGTATAAGGTATACATCTTCTCAGCAGCTTTATCAGACTTCATAATGGCTTCCAATAATTCTTTGACGTTGATATGAGAAAGCCCCATGTTTGCCCAATGCTGTAAGCGTTCTGATTGTGCATAGAATGACTGCTTAGAGTGCATAAGGTCAGATATAAACCTATCCATGCTGAAGTTAGATGTATTCTTTCTGCGTACCTTGTCATGTTCACCACGAATCATGCCGTTTGTACAAAAGAAATCAATCGCACCGAAGAAAACCATATTGGAACAGCTACCATCAATACCGTGCAATGCAATCACACGTTGTGAGACAGTAGTTTCGTGACTACTTGTCACAATTTTTGCTGTTACGTTTGGTAGTATCATGTCCATCATTACCCATGCGTTGTTACGGGCATCTTTCCAGCGAATGTTCATTCCGTTACACTCATTCTCACCTAGTGTCTCTGTCATGGTGTTGTGTACACCAGTGAAGAAGTCACCGTGGCTGGCACAGGTAAAGCTGTCTCCAACAACACCGATGTATTCACCAGTGTCACCATTGATGACATATTTTTTGTCAGACACTTTGGTTGGCTCAAACTGAACATCAAAGTTAAGGTTCTCAGGTAGCAGTTCTTCTGCTGTGTATGTAAAATCTAATGGCATAGTATTATTCCTTTCTAAAAAGTTAACTGATAATGCTTTGTATCACTACATTGAAGCAATGTCAAATGCAAACAATGCAATAAAGATTAGTAGTCCTATAATTATATCTATTGTGTATCTCCCATGTTGAACTGATCTCGTATTACTTGAATAGTATCTTCCAACTCATTGAATGTATCACAGTATATGTAACGAACACCAGCACCATATAGTGCTTCTTGTACAAGGTCTTTAGATAGTTTGTACATATTGTGTACTGCAAGCAACTGTTCTGGTGTCAGGTTGTCTAGCCGCACTTGTCTTGCATTACGTTCTGTCTCACGAACCTTTGCCCAATAAGCAAT
>VMHT01166969.1_pt1 | contig 11042 bp, 2 predicted proteins | sample 4693611 | NCBI WGS metagenome assembly VMHT01 (sample SAMN12280063, study PRJNA550983) | marine metagenome | isolation source: seawater sampled from same location over 5 years 0.02-0.2 micron viral filtrate | place: USA: collected off the coast of southern California halfway between the port... ... | reverse complement strand
AGAGGAGAGGTTGTGGTCCTCCGATCTCGAAGTAGTATACATCCACCTCTTCGTCAGAGTCTAGCACTAAGTCCCATGACTGAGAAAACTCTCCTGGTCCGACTGTGAATATCCATTGCAAGTCTCCTTGCTTCACGCCTACATGTGAGTTGCCCCAGCCGTCGCCTGCATCATCTTCAAGCGTGATGGTCGTTACGCAGGGGCTGTTTAGATCGGAGATAGTAGCGTTTACATCGTAGTTAAATGCTGTTGTATCCGTACAACCCCAGGTGTGCAGCGTCAAGCAATCTGCTGGATCTGTGGCTTCTGGGTTGTAGTCTACATAGTCGTCGTCCATACACCCTACAATTACGCTGTCAGTTTCGCAGGGCTCTACAAACACAGCGCCAGAGTAGGCTACGTTTCCACCGTTCTCAGTAAACCCTAAGTCCTCTAACTCCCATACAATGGAGTCATTGCAAGCGGTAATGGTCACGGCTCCGTCAGCCACTCCACCCGTAGAGGTCCCGTTGAGTCCATCTCCATACGTATCCGTAAGAATGAGCTCAAAGCCTAGAGCCACGCAAAAGTCGTAGGTATACGTAGCTAGCTGATCAGCGAAGTTAAACTGTCCTGGAAGCACCTGTTCATAGAACTCACCAATAGCTAAGTCAACGAGAGTAAAACCAGTTTCATTAGGCCAGTTGTCTAGCGTAAGCTCCATAGACACAAATGCCTCGCCCTCTGGACACTCACTTACGTTGCAGCTACCGTTGTCTATGCTAGCCCAGGGGTTGTAGTTGTTTGCTGATTCATCCATGCAACCAGGGACCAGAGGCTCACAAGGTTCAAGTACAAACGGAATTGTTAACTGATCGATGTTGAAATCGAACACAGCTGTGTCAACCCCGCATGTGTTGCTAAGAGCAAACCATCCGTCACCAAACTCACAACAAATACCGTCCCCGAAAGAATCGTAGATTACAAACTCGTAATCGCCAGACGGGAGATACACCATCTCATTGGATAGATTGTTGCTTTGATAGGGGATAGAGGACTGAGCCACAACCTGTGGCCCATTGTATATCTCCCAAGTAGTTTCTCCGCTGTAGAGATCGCTAAATATGGTGACGTTTACCCAGCTAGGCTGTGCGAATGCACATACAGGAAGAAACAAAAACAACAATAATCTAAACATGTTACTTCTTTGCTTTTTCGATGGTCCTTCCAGCGAAGTACGCACCGAATGCTGTTAGCATTAATATCTCCAACAAAGATACGTAACTGTCTTTTACGTTAAATGGCAGCTGATCGAGTGAGTCGAGGAACATAGTCAGCATGAACATAGCCATCAAGCAGATGAGCGTAACAGGTCTGATAAGCTTGGCTAGCTTAACATCGCTGCCCATATCTGCCTTCCATCTTTCGGTAACATTCTTCTGAAACTCTATCTCTGCATCAACCATAGCTGCCCCCTCTGCGGTATCCACGTCAGGGTCTTTGTCGATAAGGTTTTTTACAAGGCCAAGAGCCCCCTGATCTGGCAGGAGGTCTCCAACTGTGCTTAATACGTTGGGGGCTTTGCTCTTTAGCCACTTCCCCAACTTCGTGTCTTTAATCTTCTCCATATTGTTCTAAGTATCTGCGCTCCATAATCTCAAGGATGTACTTACTGTGCTCCATAAAGCTTCCATCAGGATTATAAGATAGCAGTGATTTGTATCTATCGTTAATGTCATCGAGAGCTTCAATCTTTTCGTTGTTGCTCATCTTTTGATACTCTTCGGTTTGCATATACGATTGTATGTCGCTATACCTAAGAGTATTGCTCATTTCAAGGGCGTTGTTTATTTCTTCAGAGGTCATTCTTACGAAGAAATCTTCTTGCGGATTATCAAGGAACTGATATCTCTTGCCCAGGTTTGCGTATGCTTTCTTCGCTTTCCCTCGCTTAACAGAAGGCGGACGTAACTTCTTGTATACAGAGGAGGCATAGTAGGGAGTTCCAACAGCCTTTGTAAGAACGCCAGTATCTAAATACAAATTCAAGATCTCAAGAGAAACCTCGTCTTGAGGGGCTGTTCTTTTCTTGGTTGCGTCAAACATGTAGTAAGCAAACTGGTTGCCCCCAACAGGCGCCTGACCAATTCGCTCGCCCTTCCAGTTTACTTTTACTGGCAAACTACCCGTGTTGAACGTGCGCTCTCTTACGTGGTTCTTGATTCTGTCTGCGAGGTCCACATCTCTCTTGTCTGGGAGGTGCTCTCTTGTCGCTTGATCTACCCCACTAAGAACGTTAGGCAAGAACATAGAAGAGAATGCCTTAGATATTGTTTCTGCATATCTGAAGAACGCTCTCTCAAAGTCGTCTGGATCGCTTGTGCTAGCAATCACACTAGTGATTCCGTTCAAACCCTGCAAGAAGCTCTGGTCCATCATGTAAGCAATAACTGAAACGTTATCAAATCCAAACAGCTTTTTCAACATGTTGTTGCTAGTAAACGGCTGCTTTTGCATCTCTCTTGCAGCCTCTGGAGTAGTTGAGTGAGCATAGGCACCCATGATAGTTCCAAAGACACCAAGGGTCTGATACGATCTAAACTCATCGCCTGCTTGAGGTGAAGGATCTTCTCCGTTCATCAGCCTTCTCAATCCACTTACGTTGATGCTGTTAGGAGGGAAGGTGTCGTACATGAGATTTGTTTTCTCATCATCCTCCCAATCTACACTTCCGCTAAGAAGACCTTCAGATATTAAATACAAGGCTGTTGAGCTGACGGCTTGACCAACCATAACCTTACTCAAGGTCTTAGAAGCTTCTGTGTATTCACCGTTGCTCATCTGAATAGCCATCTTCCCTCCTCCAAATACTGGGGATGCGTATACTAACGTCTCTTCTGTAAAGTTTGCAATAGTGCTTACGTATGGGACATTCAGCCTAATTAGGAACTTAAAGAATCCTTCTGCGTTGAAACCCTTGACGTTTTTAAACGCCTGACCCATACCCCTTGCCATGTTGTCGATAATCCACATGCTGCCTCTAGCGAGACCCATGGGCTCCTGGAACGTAAGCTTTCTGCCCTCTGTGGCCCCCTGGTCTGCGCTCTCTTTGTCTGGGAACTTCAAGAACTGAGCCAATGCCTCACCCTCTAATCCCTTTCCTCTGCCCAAGTTATAAAGCTCAACCCCCTCGGCAAACCTCCTGAATGGAACGTCACCAAGGCTAAGAAGTCGGAACATGGCTTCTGCTGGTATGCCAAATGTACCCTGGACCAACAGCTTAGCTCTTTGGTTGAACTCGTCTCTTAGTCGTTGACCCTCTGGTAAGTCTGTTGACATAGCATGCATGAGCGATCGGATAGGCATAAAGCCTCTGCTCATCCTCCATTCCGACATGTCTTTTTCTCTACCTGTAATCACTTGCTCAAGAGCCTCCACCACACCTCCACCGAACTTATTTATGCCGTACAAGTAGCCAGCCAAAGAAAGCTTTCGTTGCTCTTTTCCTAATCCAAGTAGCTCGAACGCCTTTGATGTTGGCATCGACATAACATCAATGACAGTCTTGGGGATGATGTTGGCTATGTTGTAGACAACGTTCCTGGACTGAGACATCATAGTAAGTAGATTACCCTGAACAAGCTGCTGACCAATCTCCGCCCAAGTCTTTTCTACATACTTGTTAGCCAGCGTGTCCAACTCTCTTTGAGCAGCATCTAAATCATCGACAGACCTCTTGTAAAGATTTTCCACGTCTTCACCAGCAATGCCACGTTCCATAAACTTTTCAGTTAGCCTGTAAGCCTCCATGTAGCGCTTTGTAGCGTCTAAAATCTCTTTTTTCTGCGCCTCTGAAAGAATCTTGCCTTGAGCCTCAGATTTCTTTATAATGACGTTAGCCATACCCTGCGGGCTGCTAGTCTTGAGCTCCGCCATGTGGCGCAAAACACGTCCAGCCGTTGTACCTACAGCTGCTAGCTGGTCAAGGACGCTTACGATGCCAATATCGTTACCCTCTTCTTGGAGTCTGTTGATTAACTCGATACCCGCCAGTACACCGACGTCATCATTGCGTGTCGCTAAGTTGTTAAGGGCATCACCTCTCATCAAAGAGACAAGCTCTTGAGGGCTCATGTCCTCCAACAGCTTCTTCTGTTCACCTATTTTCTGCTGATCAATGTAGTTGTTTGGGTTGTTGACAATCTCAGCCTTAAACCTACCGAACTCAGAGGAGTTGGCTACGCGCTTGGATGTTCCTCTAAGCTTTCGCCCTTTAATTACATTACCATGCTCGTCAATAGTCAGGTTTGCAAATCTCGCTCTCTCCTTTGAAGACAGGCTTTTGTATGCCTGTTCAAAGAACTCTTGAGGCATATCTCTCAAGGACTGATTTCTCTGTCCGATTATCGACACAAAGTTTTGATAGGCAACAAAGTGCTCAGGAGACTCAATGTAAACCTCCTCGGTTCTTCCCTTTTCGGCTACAGGCTCTGCTATTCTTATGTTGCCAGAGGCAATGATCATGTCGCCAGAAACCATAACGTTGTCAGCGTATTTTAGTCTGTTGCCATAAGCGTCTACGAAAGCATCTGCATACAGCGGATTACGCATAAACATCACACCAGATACTGGCTCTGTAAACTGATCTGAAGCGCCGAATGACTGAACCTTGTACTTTGCGTCGTCTTCTGTCGCTCTGCCCTCTAAAAGCTTATTAATGTTGATTCTACCTGGCTTGAATCTAGCGTTCTTAGCAGAGGATACCTGTCTTCCCTTGAAGATCTCAGATGGGATGTAAAACTTAGATTGAGGGTGATTAGAAGAAGCCACAAGCTTTTTAGATGAGAACATAACCATCGCCTCTCCTGGCTTCATTGAAGCGTTTTGCTCGATGATGTCCTCCAAAGCAGCATCGATCGCGGGATATTGAACGATAGCCTCGTCTTCCCGCATCCTTCTTGCTGCTTTATTTGTTAGTCCAATATCTACAAAGCCATAAGCTAAGTACTCTCTAAATCCTTCTCTTGCATTTTCAACGACCTCTCCAGAGAAAGCATCATAAGATCTTCCAGCAACCCCCAAGGCGTTTTGCAATGCGTGGTTTTCCAAGAAAATTAGCTGCCCTAAATCTGCCTTTGTTGCATTCTTATAACCCTCTTGCGTTTGAAGTATGGAAAGCAGGTTGTCGCTTATCTTAATATTTTCCGTTCTGTTTGTTGGCTTAGTAGCTGGCTGAAGTTTGCTTTCTAAAAACAGCCTAAGACCCCCCAAATACGGGTCAGAGCTGGTAAGACAGTCTGTCCTGCTGGTAATTCTAGATATCCATTGAGCCACGGCTTTTGTGTCAAGCGATATAACACCTTTTTCCTCAGAAAGAATCAAGCCTTCCTTTCTAAGCAAGGCCAACGAAGCCTCCTCCGTTTTGTACTTCTTTTTTAAAGTTTTTAAAAGGTCTGGCGTATCTATACGGTACTGATCTAAAGGTCTGTACACCCTGTTGAGAGACTCTGATACGTGAAGGTCTTGAGTGAATACGTCTTTTCTACCGTAGAGATTAGCCATAAACGCACCGATCTTTGGACCGTAAAGCTGTTGAGCTTTTACCTCTTTTACGCTGCCTGTCTTACCAGAATTCTTCAATGCCACCCTGCTTCTGAAATACCCAGGATTATCAAAGTGATACCTTGGGGTTCTCTTACCATCAACCCGCGAAGGAGTCTGCATGGAGGCTCCGAATAATCCCTCAATGGTTGCCATCTGAACCATCGGAGTTGGGTTTTCATCAAAACCGAACAGCCTCTCCAAAGACATCGCTATGTTCTTGCCCCTAGATGGCGTGGCTCTTGAGTTGGTGAATACATACTGACGTCTTATCAGTTCTATTCTAGCTTTTGTTCTGAGTCCAACAGCGCCTGTTCTGCTGTACTCATCGAGCGCTACGTGGTACACGGCAAGAGCCTCAGCGAGGTTTACTTCAGCCTTACTGCCATTAGATGTAATTGCTACAATAGCTGTAAACAAGTCCTTGTGAGTCTTCGCTAGCTGCATAAACTCTTTGTCCTCGATAGGATTACTCTCTGAGTCGATTCTAGTTCCAGCCTCTGTTAGCAGATCGTCAATAGCGTTCTGATAATTCTTATAGAAGTCTCTACCAGCTTTATCGTAAACCTTGTCTATCGCCACAAGCCTCTTTACGTAGGCATTGTTTAGCTCATCGCTGTTTATTCTTTCCTCGGTGGTCATGTTGGGATCGAGACCCAAGACATGAACGTCAAAAGCGCTGATAGCTGCATTAATCAAAGCCCTTGGTACAGACCCTCCGATCTTGTCTTTTTGCTGTCTGTCTATAAGTGACCTCAGCTCTCTTACCGCAGGATCATTAACACCCAAGATCTTTGACAAAAGCGCTTCAAGGTTTTTTCTTTTTTGATTAGCCTTAATCGGGTCTTTCTCACCAAACGCCAAGAACATGCCGTTCATCATTCGCTTGTTCGACGTAGAGGAGAATAGAATGCTGTTGCCTGGATAGTTGTTTTCTAACCAATCATTGGTTCTTTCAAGAACTTGCTCTTGATATTCTGGAGTTCCTGTCAGCTTCTCTGTGATTGGCCTTCCGTAAGCATCTAGGTTCTCCTCGTTGACTGTTCCCCTTTCGGTGAAGTCGCCCATAAGTTCCTTAATAATCTGTCTTGAATCACCAAGAACGCCCAGCTTGCCAGTCTCTCTTTCTATGATGTCGTGCAGCTGATCACCGACTATTTCCATTGTCTTATTGACAACCTTCACTCTTTCTACCCTTTCTCTTTCTAGTCTGGCTCCTCGCGCAACCCTGTTTTGTGTAGGGGACTTCAAGACAGGCTCCATATAAACAGGCTGTCCAGTCTCTCTGTCTAAGAGTGGCTTAGGCGCTCTGAGGCTTCTTACATTTCCGTTATCATCAACATAGGTCATGAAGCCCAGTCTAGTAAATCGACCGTTTCCAGTCATCTTACGATACCAATTAACAAAGTGGAAGTAGTCATTAAACTTCTTCTCAATTTTTCCACCAATAATCTTAGGTTCTGGAGCGCCTTCGTAGGGAAGCGCGGTCCTCTGATAAGTAACCACTTTGTTGTCTAAGAATGAAGGCCGTCTAGACGACTCCATATTCTGTTGTTGCGACTGATCTAACTGCTGGGACTCCCTAACGGCGTCAGCCTGATCAACAGACAGCCCAAACAACTCCTCAAAACTTTCTCTAATATCTCCAGCTTCTGACTCGCTTAAAAGGGTGTCAGAAAGTTTTCTCATAACAGAGTTCACATCACCTCCAGAAGACGAAAACATAGAAACAACACCATCAAACAAACTTTGTAGGCCGTTTTTAGTTTGGCGGGATGCAGAGTCAGAGTTTGCTACATATTGAGCAAATACCTCCACAAGCATTTCCTCCTGAAGAGAAGAGCCTGTGAATCCTTTTTCAATATAGAACTGCCTCTTTTCGTTTACCGCTTGAGATATAGCTGGATCAGCCCTAAGTATCCTCATAAGCGAGTTTGTAAACTTCACAGAAACGTTGTCTACTCCCTCTAGCCTCTGATGTATGTAAGCATGAGCAAACTCTTCTACAACGTCCTTTACAGTGGAGTTTTCGGTGAGGAGAATCTCCCTAGTGTTCTTGTCGTATCCCCCAAGCTTTTGCTCGGTACCATTTAGATAATTATCTAAAACCCTTTGCCTTCCTTCTTCGGTACTTTGATCTGCATAATCTCTTTTAAATAGTTCTCTTTGCGTAACAACAGAAGCACCAGTCAGCCCTAAGCCGCTAGAAAGTTTGTCAAAAGCTTTTTTGGCATCGCCTTGAACCTGGACGGGTTCGTCTACAACAGTCGGCCCTAAGAAGCCAAACTGACGTGGAACAATATCATCGGCCTTCCTTGTTGATATGTCCTGAGCAAATGAATCTATTTGATCTGCTAATCGGTTATCATCCCTGCTTTTCAACTCCTTTTGATAGTCGGTCAGCTCCTCATTCCTGGCCTGAGATAAACCGACAAAAGCTACTATGTCTTGATCTTTAAAGTTCCCCTCTTTTTCAAGTTTCTTATAGTCGATTTCCTCTATGACGCTTTCAATGCTGCCGCCAGAGCTCTCAAGCCCCCGAGCATCCTTAATTACAAGCTTTACGTTTTCTGTGGTGCCATCAAACTCAACAACAGCGTAACCCATCTCTGACATCTTTTCTGCCAAGGCTGAATCGACTACAGCCACACGAGCCATAGCGCCAATCTTTTTAGAGAGATCGTCCACGTTTTTGCCCTCAGAAGAGATTACGTCATTCTTAGATATGGACTCCCTGATCTCAACAGACTCTAACTGCCCGTTGATTCTATCGACCCTAGACCGTAATGAAGATGCCGCAGATTCCTTTCCTTGTCTTTGCAGCTTGTTTGCTTGTCTAGAGAAGTCTTTTGCTCTCTTTTGAAGTTTGTCTACAGATTCTTTAGTAATCCCCTCGGATGAGATTGTGTAATCTTCAAAAACAGACTGCTCTAGCTTCTTGTTTTCAACAACTATTTGTTCAATAGTCTCGCGGGCTTGACGAATATCGTCTTTGTTGGTAGAGTTCTCTATCGTTCTCAAGGCAGAAGCAATCGACCTTGAGTTCTTTGCCATCTCGCTAGCTGTAGCTGGGTCAGCGTTTCTTATAAACTCGTAAACCTCAAAAGCGTCAGCCTTGATTTGAGATGCAATAGACGCATCCTCCATCATAAGTTCAATTTGCTGAACCCTTGTCTTAGATTTAGGCGTAGTAGTATTTAAGATATTGGTGATTCTGTTCTGAAGGTCCTTTGATGAAAAAAGGACGTCAGGGTCTGTATTTGTTGACGAAAGACTGTTAATAGCTCCCGCGGTCTGCATGCTACCACTCATTATGAATGAAACAATAGCAGACTCAACAGCCTCATCAGTCAAATTAGATAGGTCGGCACCTTCGTTAAACGCTAGGTCAAGACCAGCCTGAGCATATACAACACCCACCTCAGAGCCTGCGTCGGTAATGTAATCTCCAGCAACGCCCTTAAATCTGTTTGCTAAATACTTGCTTCGCAGCTGACCAATAGCCTTGCTCTTTCCCCCCTTCAGGAACCTAGATGCAACGCCAGCACCAATAGACTCAGATAAACCCTCAGCTGCACCAACTCCGCCTATGTATGCAGACCTCTCTAAAGGTGACAGGCTTTTGAACCACTCTTCTTCGAATACCTCTTCGTACTCCATGCCCGCAGATATAGCGCTCGCAAAAGCATACCCAGCTCCGACCCCAGCAGCACTAGAAACAGCCATTGTAGCAAGGGTAATAGGCATGGCCTCAAAGGCCATAGAAACAGACTGGTTAATCCCCGCTGCTATATTCCCGTTTCTAAAGGAATCCATAATGCCATCTTCGTAGGAAGTCGTTACATCCCTAGCGGCTTCAAGCGCACCAAAAGTCAATAAGTTTTTTCTTGACCTGGTTTTGATTTCTCTTTGCTCATCAAGCAGTCTTGAATAATCTTCATCAGAGGTTAAGCCTGACACACCACCAAGAAATACAGCATCTCTTAGATTCGCTCCAGTCCTGAACATTGCAGGGCCAAGGTCAACGAGGGAGGACATGCCTCTTAGAATGGCGTCTGTAAGAGCAGGCGTCTCAAAGCCAACCTTCCCGTCTTTCTTCTCTAAGTCGTAAGCGTTTCCAGAGATTTTCACGATGGCGTTTTCAAGGGCCTTCATTTCATCTGGCTCCAAGTCTTTCGCCACATACTTATTGATTATATCAATCTCTCTTGTTCTTTGATCTCTCTTGGCTTGCTCAATGTAATCTTCTTTTGCGTCTTGCATCCTAGCGTCCTGAGCCTCTTCCTGCTCTAATAGTGGAGTGCCATACCTGTCTGTAACTGGACCAGCGTTTAGGGCTTGCTGATACTCATCGCTGCTAAGCCAAGCAGCTTCATACATATCTAATTCACCAGACTTTACTTGAGCTTTTACAGAATCATCAAGAGAGTCCATAAATCTGGTTCTCTCGATACTTATCATAGCTAGCGCTGGCTTCACTTCTGGTACATCCCTAGCAACAATAGCTAGCTCATTAGCGGCGTCTTGTGCCTGCTGATGTTCAAACTTGAGGCTGTTTAACTCGTATCGATAGTTTTGAGCAGCTACAGACTCAAGGTTCTCGTCAGAGAATTGTTCCTGACCTTTAGAAACCAAAGTTCGAATCTTGTTGTCTAGCTCAAACGCCCTATCATATATGGCATTATACATGCCTTCTCCCAGGTCTATCAAATACTTGTCATAATCTTGAACGAGCGACTCTCTCTGATCGTCGGGTATGTCGAGGCCAGAGATCTGTCTTTCGAATTCTCTAGCTGAGTATGAAGTTCTCCAAGAATCCAGAACCTCACCTTGGGTTATGTCTCTCTGTGTTTGCTCTTTAAAAAAGTCCTCCTTGATATCTGCTATTTGCTCTTGAGGGATATCGTAATCCTCTAAAACAGAAGAAACAACATCAAAGTCTCTTTGCTCAAAAGCTTCTCCATAAGCGTTTTGGAAGTCAGAATTGAACTGATCCTCTCTTTCTTTAACCCTAGCTATAGAAGACTCTATTTCTTCAAAATTCTCCTGGGGTAACTGTACAGCTGTTTCTTCTGAAAATTGACTGTATAGATTAGCCCTGTCTTCAGCGCTATCCATCTCAAAGGCAAGCTTTTGAAGCTTGTCAAATTCTGAATTTAAAAGAAGATTTTTGCCCGTTACGGCAAAAGATGGGTCAGATGGAAGTACCTCACCTACAAATCTGAACGTGCCATCCGAAGATTGTGAATCTGTACTCTCTTCTGATTGATCGTCTAGTTCGTTCTTTTTTTTTTCAGCTAACTGTACAGACGCTTGCTTATTAGCCTCTTCAGGAGTAATGTCTGGGTTGTCTAACTGTATCTGATTAAATACCTCTTCGAACTCTTGACTCATGCGAATGCGTTTTCAGCAAAGATAACCAAAAACGGTTATTAGGCTTTGCCGAGCGCCATCCCCATCTT
>VMHT01049093.1_pt1 | contig 11043 bp, 19 predicted proteins | sample 4693611 | NCBI WGS metagenome assembly VMHT01 (sample SAMN12280063, study PRJNA550983) | marine metagenome | isolation source: seawater sampled from same location over 5 years 0.02-0.2 micron viral filtrate | place: USA: collected off the coast of southern California halfway between the port... ... | reverse complement strand
TGAGAAGGACCCATGTGATTGTTCTGATTATGAATACGACTTAAAAGATTGTAACAAAGAACTCGAAAAAACTAAGGAAAAACTTACCTCATTGCGTGAGGAGAAGTTCCTTGTTTGTGAGCAGGCAAAAGAACAAGCCGATGAGAAGATTGATATGCTCAAGAAGCAACTCACTCGATGGACAATCGGTGGTTCCGTTGCTGCTACCGTTGTGGGTAAAGAGGCAGTCGAAGAGATCACCGCAACAATTCAAGGTGTCGAAGAAGCCGTGAACACAATCGTGCCGGGTGCAATCCCCGGTGTTGGTTCCATGATTCCGGGTGGTGGTGGTGCTGGTGGACCGACTCCGATGACAATGCCTGATGGTTCTACAATGTTCTGGGATCCGTCGATGGGATGGATGAATGGCAGTGCTGGATTCTTCGGTGGTGCTGGTGGTATGGGTATGGGATCCAGCAACAATGTAGCAAATCAAAACCCAGAGAAGGCAAAGCCACAAACAGAGGACGAAGAGGAACAAGAGGAAGAAGAAGAGGCTAAGAAGAAAAAGAAAGAAGAAGAGGAAGAAGAAGCCGAGGAGGAAGAGGAAGAAAGCGAAGAGGAGTCAGAGGACGAGGAGTCTGAAGAATCTGAAGATGAAGAGGACAGCGAAGATGCCGAGGAGGAAGAAGAGGCAAAACCCGCTGAGATGGAAGAGGAAGAAGAGGCAGAGCAAAACGAAGAGGATAGCACAGAGGATTCAGAGAATCAGGAACAATCCGAGGAGCAATCTAATGAACAAGCGTCTAACGACTCACCGCAAATCTTCGGACTCCCATCCCCAGAGTTGTTTGTCGAAAATGGAAAGATTGTTGACATCACAGGTGAAACTCTATCCGAGTATGTTGCAAATCTCGGTGCCGTTGCACAAGTTTGGAACATTCCAGAGACACCCAACCTGATCGAAAGTATTCCTGCCATTCTGAATTCACGACAACCGCAGTCGGGAGAGGTCATTGTTGGTGACTATGAAACAAATGATCCGCAACCACCACAAACGATTGATGAACCAGAAGTAATAGTAATCCCTGAAGAGGATGTTTATGTTCCTGAGTCTCCCATCACGGATCCACCGTATGATCCACCGATTCTGCCGATGCAACAAGCGGGTATTCCAGAGCCTGGCATTCTTCTTGCCTTGTTCATTCCGTACATCTGGCAGATTATCACGAAGAGAAGAAGAAAAAAATAATACATAAATGGAGTCTAGGAGTTTTTAAATGAAAAGTTTTTCTGATCTGACATTCCAACTTGATGAAACCATGATCGGGCAAGCGGTAATTGCAAGAAAACCCAGAAGGGCCCAGTTGTTGAAGACCATTGCCACCACCGTCAAAGATCGTTTGATGGGAGGACAGAAAAAGCGTGGTGATATTGATCAAAAACAAGTAGTGAAAATTAGAAGTGGAGCCATGCTTGGCTCACTAAATCCAACTAGAAAACAAAGATTGAAACAAGCAACAAAAACCCTCACAGGATTGAGAGACAGCGGTAAGTTTGGTAATCCGGGGTTAGAGGGTAAACCAGAAAGAAAAATTGCAAACGCAAGAATGAGAGCAATCGCCAGTGGTTTGGGTAAAAGAAAAGGTGAAATTAACAAAGCCGCTGAAGCGATTGCAGCAAGACGAGGCATCAGCGTAGCAGATGCAAGAAAACGTGTCGTCCGTCAAGCCGTTTCAAGAGCGGTGAATAGAATGGAAACAAAAGCAGCAAGAAAACGTTTAAATGAAAACTTACAGCAGTTGGATGAAATTATTGATTTTACGGGTGGGTTCGGTCCCGTCATTGGTGGTGTTCTTCAGACTCTCGGACAAGTGGGTATGGACGCACTGGGACAGAGCCTTGCACAAAAAAGGCAAGATAAACAACTAAGAAGACAAAAAAGACAGGCCTTACTAGGTAAACAAAAGTCAGCGGACATGGCCATGGGAGTTAGTCCGACAACAGGTGTGTCAGGTAAAATTAAAATAAATACAAATCCAAGAGCCTCGGTATCACAACTGAGAAGCACTGGTGGAACTCAACTCGGGGGTTCATCAGTTGGTAAACAGTTCGCAGCAAAATATTAAGGAATTTTCATGAAAGACCCACATGAAAGATTACAAAGAATTGATGAAGTCCTCGGAGGAGTCGTTGGTGCCGTTGCAGGTCGAGGGACCATGGCAGCAGCGGGCAGAGGTCTAGCGGGTGGTGCAACAAGATTAGCGGGAGCCGCTGAACGAACGGGTTTTAATCCCACAGCGTACGGTGGAATGCGGTCCACAGTGAAAGGATTAAAAAAGAATCCTTTGCTTGGCAGTAAAACTGCGAGAAGGGCAGCGATTGCGGGATCCAGAGCGTTACTGAAATCAGGAATTTTACCTAAAGCCGCACAACTTGGAAACTACATGAGTCAGAATCCAATTAAAGCGGGAATCAAGACTGCTGTTGCTGCTCGTGCAGTTAGAGGTATTTTAGGAGGTGGAAGTCGTGGTGGCTCCCCACGAGGAAATATACGTCAAAGAATGAGACTTGGTTCTCGTGGAAGAGGAATGGGACCTAACAGATGAACATTAAAAAAATTATCGAAGCAAGAGTTCAGTTTGCCACAGACAAACAGGCAAAAGACTTTCACTCACACATTGAAGGCTCCGGTCTTGCCACAGGAACAAGAGAGGGATCCTCTGTTGAGTACGACAGTAGCGACACTCGAACCTATGTGAAAACTGCCATTCGTCGAAAGATGAAAGAACTTAGAGGAAAGATTCAAGATGTTAAATGAAAGAAAACTTACTGGTGGTGAGTTAAAAAAGAGAGACGAGATCGTTACAGCAATCAAACGAGATCGTAAGGAAGAAAACTTAACCGACGAAGAAGTTTACGCAATCGCTACCGCACAAGCAAAGAAAACAAACGAGGGAATCATGGATCCATACAAAAGATTACAAGCAGTTCGAGAGTCGATGGACTTTTTTGATAAGAAAAATCAGGGATCAGAAGAGAGTGAATCTCCCGAGGAAGCAAGACTGAAAAAAATTAAAGGTAAGTTTGGTGAAAAATTTGGCATGAATTATGATCCTGAGTTTAAAACCTCAAAACGACCGGAAATGAAAGCCCAAGCAAAAGAAATCGACGCACTCCAAAAACAAGTCGATAAACTGAAAAAAAATATACCAGTAACGAAACAAACAGATGTGCAAGCAGACATGGACTTGCGTGCCCACGTTGAGTTGGCTGTTCACAACTATTTGGGTGAAGGAAGTTTGGTTAAGAACCCAGCAAGAGGTGTTAAGCCAAGCACAAACATGAAAATCACATATCGTGCTGGTGAAAAACTTGATCGTGCGATGAAATACTTCGACGACTTTAAGAGTCAACAGAGAAAAATCCAGAAACTCATGCACTCCGCAGAGATGGACAATGAAGGTAACTTAGTTATCACTCCACGAAGCACACAGGGTGCGAAGAAGATTCGTGGCATCATGCAAGATGTTCTTGCTCCTCGAAAGCAAGAAACCAACGAAAGTAGAAAACTTAGTGGACACATGAGCCAAGTCATAAAAAATAAACTCAGAGTCAAAAGAGACAAGAGAATGACCGCTAAGACAATAGAGGGACAAAAAAGACGAATGAGAAATAAGGCACAGTCCCAACGAGAACGTTAATCTAATTAAAAAGATACATACATAGTATACAAACACTAAGGAGTAACACAGATGACATGGATACCACCCCGAGCAGAGGACATTGCCTCACCATTAAACCCATTTTTTAATCTCACCAACTCCGAGGTAAAGAATTTTAACCCAGAACTTGCTAAGAAACTCACTAAGGAGAATAACATGAACAGAAAAGAACACCTTAATCTCAATGAAGCCATTTCCAATGTCTGGACCGGTGGAGCAAAAGAAGAGATTCAAGAAAGTGAAGAAATCATCAACGAGGAAGTTCTTGTTGAAGAACTCACAAATGATATCACTGCTATTGTCGAGTCTATCCAAGAGGATGTTGGCTTTGAACTTAGCGAAGACGAAATCAACTACATTGTCGATCAACTTCTCGAAGCCGAAGATGGTGAAGAAGAAGAAGAAGAAGAAGACGATGAAGAAAAAAGCAAAAAAATGATGATGATGAAAAAGAAGTGATTCATGTTTAACGACAAAATCACTCAAAAAATTTCTGAAAGCGTCAAAGAAGTCTTAGAGGCTAAAAAAAGAGTTCCACCTGTTGTGACAGGATCGGAGAATAGAGTTGCTCCATCCGATACACAACAAGAGCCTGCGAATATCCCACCTGAAACACTCGTCCGAACAGGTCGTGGTAAAGGATTATCAAAGGATATTAAGACAACTGACGCTGCGATGACACCAATCAGATTACCTGATGTGAAAAATCGTATCAGAAAGTTTTTTGGACGTTAACCAAATCTTCTATATCCGGACTTATCAGTCCCGCTGTCTAAGTTTTGTTTAAGTCTTTCTGGAACACCTGACTTCATCTTGTTCATAAGTTCTGACCATTGACCTCCGGTAGCCTTATCGGGGGTCAATGTTGCATCTGCACCTAGACCGGGTGTAGTAAATGACCAATCTCTCCTTACCTCACCCTCCTTTTGACATTTTGGGCACGGCTCTGAGATTGGCTGATCTCTCTCGGAGATCATTTTTGTTTGTTCAAATTTGTGTGAACAAGCATCGCAAATGTAATCATAAGTAGGCATAATATTTATCTCCAGTCACTTGTTTTCTTCTAAATTCCTCCGAATCCAAATCAAATCAGTCCGAATCTCTGCGAGTTCAGTCATGATCAATGAATTTGAAGTGCTTAACGACGACATCTGATCTTCTAATCTTTCTGTTTTATCTTCAAGACCTCTGATTCGATATTCAAAGTTTGATTTTACCTCACTTGTGTTCCAAATCCAAGCACCAATTGTAATAATCCATCCAGTTAATACAGCGAGTGGTAATTGTTGCTTCAGAGATGACATCAGTTGAGTCCGTAGCAGCGAAGTTTGGTTGTGTCAAACGTTGAACCACCACCATTGTGGAACACTTTGATAACATAGAATGGAAAAATCATAAATCCATGTACTCCCGACGCTTCAAAATGAAAATCAAGGGTCACCGTTTCATTTGATGCGGTGACGATTTTCAATTCGACATCATCACCTGTGCCATCTGACGAGGTAATCATTAACGCTTTGTATTGTTTTGAATTGACTGTTGCTGCTTGAGTTAAGTCTAATTCGGTGACGCTTTTATAGGTATCCATGCTCTTTTCTCCTTTGAGTCTTGGTATTTATAAATATTGTGGAGGTAACAAAAATGTCAATTAGACCAACTATTTCTGCACATGGTGGTGGAGTTCAACAATTCCCCGTGTTCCTCAATAAAGCATTCACTGGGTATCAGTTTGAAAAAACTGAAAGGGACTTGATGAGTGCGATTAATCAAACAGTAAAGCAAACTCAAGACAAAACGATTAACCTTGTCGGTGCAAATGGCACGATGTTAGAGGGGGTTGTCGGTGCGAGAAAAAATCCAAACACAAACGCAATCGGTGGTGACAGTCTTTCAGATGTGACAATTTATACGAGAAAAGGAAAATCCTATAAAATTAACACAAAAGGATCCATCGCACCCGTTCAGACAATCACCAACACAAGAGCGTTGTTTGCCTCCAATCCCGCACTCGCAAAAAGATTTGTCACAACAGCGATTGCAAAATACAAGGCTTTGGGTTACAAAGAAGGTCAGATGATTGACGGAAACGTTCCGGGGATCTATGCTGAACTTCGTGGTGAACATAACAGAAGAGTTATCACAGGAACACCACAGTTAGGTGGCCCTGTTGATTACTTCTTTGAAGGTTCACCTACAGGAACACCGGACGATCAGGGTAATGTTCAACTTGGTGGTAACTTAATCACTGCAAATGACCTACATAAGTCACAGAACTTCTATGTTCAAATGGGAAAACCACCAATTCAAGCGAGATTTGACTTCACTCGGGCAGACAACTTTGGATTAAAACTAATTCACGATCAAGGTGGCAGACAACTCAATGTGATTGACCGACAATTTATCTCTGCTGGCTCAACAGTTATAAGGATCTAAGATGAAAACAAGAGAAGAAATACAAGAATCTGTCGCTAGTAAACTTGCCGCATCGGGTTTTAGGGCTTTGAAGCGAGGTGCTGGAGAACAGATGACACAATTACCATTCACACTTGGTGTAAACGTTGCTGGTTTGGTAGGAGATCAAATACGACAAGGACTTAATCTTTATGGTGGAAGAGCGAGAATGGGGGCTCCATTTACAGCGGCTGGAACAAAATCGAGAAGACTGCAAGGAAAACAAAATGTTGATCGTGCAATTGTTGACCCACTCATCGGAACCCAAGACAAGCCCGGTGCTGTCCAACTTGGTATTGCGAAAGGACTTGATAAATTTGATGACCTTCGTTTAGATAGTGTGACAAGTAAAATTAAAGAACTAAAAGCCATGGAAGCAGAACCTTCAAAGAGATCCGAAAGAGAAAACGCAGAACTGACTGCGAAGAGGAAAAGACTGGAAAAAAAGCAATCAAAGATTAAGGGAAAACTCGGGATCTCGGAAGAAAGAGAAAAGCGAGATTACTCATATGATTCCAGTATCAAGGGAAGAACAAGAGGTGAAAGATTTTTGAAACGTTACGGACAAGCAAGAAAACTTAACCCAGAGTTTTCAGATGTTCCTTTAACCGACAAAGATCGACAAGATTTGCAGAAAAGACGGGATCAAGAATATGAAGGTAAAGTGAGACGACAAGCCGCTCAAGGAGAAACAGAAAGTGCGGCAGCCTCCAGCAAAGAAGTTGCTGATGCTTTAGCAGCGTTGAAAAAGAGCGGTGAGTCGATTAAACTAAAAGTTAAAGGGGCTCTCAGAAGTAGACTGAATCCATATGATTTGGAACCATAATAGTAATCTTGATTTTTTAATTTGATATGTTAGGATGTGACAATGAAAAGAAAAACCTTTGAACATGCAGAAGATTATCATTTAGATGATCTGAACATAATAACCAACCTGAAAGCAAAAACAACCAGTAAAGGTAGAGTCTATCTTGCTGATGGTATTCAACTCCCCAGCGTCACGACGGTGTGTGGGTTCGAGAAAGCCGCTTTCTTTGCGAAGTGGAGAGCAGACAATCCCAAGGAAGCAAGACGAGTCACTGTGCGTGGCAATCGCTTTCACTTGTTGATCGAGAAGTATCTCGGAAACGAGGAGATTGACGATTCTAAATTTTCGATGAACGAGTGGGATTTGTTCTACCAACTGCAACCAGAACTGGACAAAATCACCAAGGTTCATGCACTCGAAGTTCCCCTGTTCTCTACAACCGTCGGCTTAGCGGGTAGAGTGGACTGTGTTGCGGAGCATGACGGAAAACTATGCGTGATCGACTTTAAGGGTAGCAACCGTCAGAAGCGATCTCAGGACATTGAGAACTACTTCCTGCAAGCAACCGCTTACTCTCTCATGTGGCAGGAGATGACAAACCGTCCCGCTGATGCGTTCAAGATTCTGATCTCATCTGAAGATGGTTCTGTTCAAGTGTTTGAAGATAAGCCAATAAAATATGTAAAAAGATTGCGAGAGGTGATTAATCGCTATTACGAATACATGGGAGAAACAAAGGAATTAATAAATACAGTATCATGAATATAAACAATATTAACAGAAGAAATACCAGAGAATGGAGCATGGTAAACGAAAACTCCAGAGGAGAGGCATTTAGAAATGCCGTTGTAGGCAAGCACGGAGGATCGTTTACCTATCTCGGCAAAAGAGCCGGTTGGAAATGGAATGACACAAGTATATTTGAGAATCTTATAAATTTAAATACTAAACCTACACCTAAATCAAAATGGATTTTTGTTTTCCCAGACGGCAAAGAAGAGATTGTTGAAAATCTTTCAAAGTTTTGTAGAAAACATAGCCTAAATAAGGCAGCGATGTATGAAGTTTACCACGGTAAGCGGAATCATCACAAGAATTTTAAACTGAAAAAACAAGGAGACTAGCCATGGAATTCCTAACCACCACATACGGATTAATTACTCACTCGGTAATTTTGTTTGTCGCAGGTGCCTTAATTGGTAAACCTTTGTGGGAATGGGTTAGAAGCCATTTTCCGTGGAATAAGTCTTAAAATCACCCACTAAAAAAAAGCACCGCTGGTATCCTGTTACACACAGAGGAGAGGTAATCCGAGCGTGCAATTTAGTGGGACCATTCGGTGCTTTTCAAGGGGCTTGTAGCCCCTTGTTTTTTTATAAATAGTACGGAGGTATATTTATATGTTCGGATTGTCAGAAGATTTTGAGTATTTGGAGGACACATGGGTGAATGTGGAGGAACTCAAAGAGTTCATCAATATGTATGCTCATGGGAACCTAGAGGACTTATTCGAGGATAAAAAGCCTAAACAGAAACGAAAATATAACAAATCTACTGGTAGAAATTATAAACAAGACTATAAACAATTTCAATCAAAACCTGAACAAATAAAAGACAGAGCATCAAGAAATGCTGCGAGAGCAGAAGAAGAAAAAAATGGCAACGTGAGCAAAGGTGACGGGAAAGATGTTCATCATGTTGACGGAAACCCACAAAACAACAGCAACAAAAACATTCGCATCGTTTCACGATCAAAAAACAGAGGTGACAGATGAACATTGAATTCTGGAGAAAACTTCGAGAAGAATACAAAGAAGATGACCTTGATGGAACCGATGCCGCTCGTAAAAAACGTGCGAGACAAACTCCCGGTCAAGAAACAATGGAAGATTGTGGTTGTAACGAGGAACTCGAAGATATTCAAGAAGCAGAGTATCAAGGGAAACAAGTAAAACTTAACAAACCCATGCGTGACTCTGGTGGTAACAAAAAATTTAAAGTCTATGTTATGGGTCCAAAGGGCAACGTTGTCATTGTTCGTTTTGGTGATCCCAACATGGAAATCAAACGTGATGATCCGGGTAGAAGAAAAAACTTCCGAGCAAGACACAACTGTGACAATCCCGGTCCAAAGTATAAAGCAAGATATTGGTCATGTTACCAATGGAGAGCCAGTGCGAAGGTTGAGGATGACTTCAAGCCAACAGGAAACTTTATTGGTGAAGGTTTGGACGACTGGTTCGGTAAAGGTGGAGAAGGTGGTAAAGAAGAAGGTGGATGGGATCGCTACAACACCAAAGGTGAAAAGATAGGCAAATGTGGTGATGCTGAAAAAGGTGAGGGATACCCAGCGTGTCTCTCTGCCGAAAAAGCAGCGAAACTTGGCAAAAAAGGAAGAGCCTCCTTCGTGAAAAGAAAAAGAGCAGCACAGAAAAAGGCTGGTGATCCCAAAAAAGGTAGCGGGGAAGCGGGAGAAACAAAAACGTCAAAGAAACCAACAAATGTTGAAACAGGAACAAGGAATGAAAATATGGAATCAAGAGAATCTTTTTGTCGAAAGATGATACAAGAAGCAAGGGAAAAGGGTTATCTTGAGGAAAAGAAAAAGCCCATTCCCACGGATCCGGCTCTTTATTCGAGAGTTAAGGCCGAAACTAAACGAAAGTTTAAAGTTTATCCATCAGCATACGCAAACGCTTACTTGGTTAAAACATACAAGAAGCGTGGTGGTGGCTACAGAATGGGAAAGGATGACTAAATGAAAAACTTTGAAGACTTTATGAAAAACTTTGAGGAATCACGACAGGTAAGATCAGAAGATGTGAATCACTTGGCTGCGTTGATACATATACTCGAAGGAAAGAAAAAGAAGAAGAGAAAATCGGGTGAGGATGAAGAAGGCAAAGCACCCAAAACAGGACACGAAATGATTGATCCCGACACTGGATTTGAAGATCCTTTGAAGGGATACCCAGAACAAAAAAGGATCTACTGATGAAATCATATAAGCAACTATTACAAAAACTCGATGAATCCGAATATTCGGTCGGTTCTTATGAGCATGGTCGTGTTGCCGGTGCAGGTGGTCGATCAGCGGCATCTGATCTTGGTTCGTATCGCATCGAACTGGATGAGATCGTTGGTCGAATTAATGCCTTCATTAAGGAATATACGAGCAGAGAATTTCTTGACCCAACAAATCTCAGAAATCAATTAAAGGCACGATTAAATCATGTCGGTCTTGATTTTGAATGTGATGCAACAAAAAGACTTGGTGAGGGATCTTTTACCTACCAACTCCAAAGATTTGGTGGGTCGTTTGGCACCACTCCTGAGCATAATTTGCTTAAGGATGGTTTTTTGAAAAGTGATATGATTCGTGAGTTTGTTGGTACGGGAATGATTTTGTCCTTTGACATCACACGAAACGAACATTCGATGTTCGAGGTTGATGCAAGGATTATGCCCGGCGATGCTAATTGACAAGAGATTATCCGAAAATACTTTTATGTCCTTTGCTATGAAGATTTATGACAATCCGAACTGTAAGGATGTAACTGAATTTGAAGAGGATCTCAATCGAATAAAATATGTCAAAAGACTTCTTAATAAGTATGTTGAGAAGGACATATTAAGAACTAGACTTCTTATGAACCACATTATCATTATGTCAAATGTATTTGGTGTTACTGGCACATCAAGACTTCTTTTTCACAAACTCGAACCAAATTTATTTCCATCATTAAAAACTATTCTTGATCATTTATCTTTGTTACCAAAAAGAATACCGGAAGTTGAAATCGAAAAAATACCTTTAGATCCAAAACTCACAAAGGTGTTAGGAGAGATCGAATGAGTTCAAGAGCAGAATTAAATAAAATCATACCTGCGTTTACCGCATACAAATTTCTTCAAACTTTGATTCAACCCTACACAGAGTTTGAGGCATACAAACTTGGAATTATTGACAAAGACGGAAACTTTATCAAAAAAATCTCCAGCCTCAAAAAATCGAAAGAGAAAAAAGCGGCTGCGACGTTTTTCCGAATCATCATCAACCTTAAAAAGTTGATCGCACAG